>Ga0209391_10000001_pt1 | contig 189813 bp, 174 predicted proteins | sample PPLLak3March2015_FD_187246 | JGI IMG/M metagenome (GOLD analysis project Ga0209391, IMG submission 187246) | Freshwater sediment microbial communities from Prairie Pothole Lake near Jamestown, North Dakota, USA - PPLs Lake P7 Core (1) Depth... | ecosystem: Environmental > Aquatic > Freshwater...
ATTATGTAAATATGTTCTTATTATTAAAGAAGTGAAATGATGGCTGGATGTCACAGTTCCTAGCGATGATTGGGGCTAGGAATATCTTAGAGCACGTTCTCTAAGGTCTCCTACAGTGGGGGCATCCATTTGTATGTAAATATGTTGTAAATATGTTCTTATTATTAAAGAAGTGAAATGATGGCTGGATGTCACAGTTCCTAGCGATGATTGGGGCTAGGAATATCTTAGAGCACGTTCTCTAAGGTCTCTTATAGTGGGGGCATCCATTTTCGATACTGAGTAGTATCGAAAATAAAATTTGAATCTGATTATGCTAAAAAATATAGAAAAATCCTTACTGTTTTATTACAGTTTTCTCAGTGTTTTTATTGTTCTCAGTGTTTTTTTACGGTACGTGTCAAAATGGCTGAGTTCGATCTGCAACGATTATGTAGAAATGTCATTCATTCAAATGATGTTTCTATTGAATCGCTTCCAAAAATATTACAAAAAGATTTCCAGTATGAATGTTGCTATTCAGATAATTTACGTTCAGCATATCAGAATAATCATCTAGAGTGTGCTAAGGCCTATAATCTAAGTAAACGAGATATTCAGGAAAGTTCTATTTTACGTCTATCATTAATAGATGGAAAAATAGACTGGCTTAAATGGAGTCGTGAAAACGGAGCCTTGTGGACTCGTCATGTGAAACCGACACTTGATGATTGTGAGGATATTCTATGCCTTGAATACGCCGCTGCAAATGGGGCTTATGATACGGATGAGGAATATTCAGATTATGAAGAAGATTCGTCTGATGAAGACCCAGATTCATATTATCTTGATTCGTCTGATGAAGAACTAAGATACTGGCATACAGGAGAATCAAATGATGAAGAATCAAATGAAGAATTGGAAGAGGTTTTAGATGTAGATGAACAATGTAGTTATAACGATGACGCTAGCTATGAAGACGTTAGCTATGAAGACGACAATAATAAAATAATTCAATTCGTCCGATCTAAATTACCAGAGGCCAGTGATGAAGAGATAGAAGAAAATGTAAGAATAGTAAAGGAGGGAATTAAATTCTTTGACATCACGGATGATGTATTCAAATGGTTCAATATGTTGTAAATATGTTGTAAATATGTTGTAAATATGTTGTAAATATGTTGTAAATATGTTGTAAATATGTTGTAAATATTAAAGAAGTGAAATGATGGCTGGATGTCACAGTTCCTAGCGGTGATTGGGGCTAGGAATATCTTAGAGCGCAATCTCTAAAGGTCTCTTATAGTGGAGGCATCCATTTTCGATACTGAGTAGTATCGAAATATTAAATAGAAATTTGAATTAGTATTTCTTCGAAATATCTGATTAAATTGCTTACATTGTAACAACAATTAAAATGGATTACTCAAGTTCAGCGTATTTTAAAAAAGTATTCGAGTTTTATGAAACTAATGCATACAATGACCATGTGTATAGCTTTTATGAAAATTGGGCTCAAATAAATGATTACTTTGAAGGAAGACGGGATTATTATGACGCGATGGGTTATGACGAAGAAATTGCTGCTCATTTTGTAGCAGAGGATAACAGTCATTTCTTCTATTTAACCGAGGAGGAAATGCTGGAATATGAGTTTATCGAAGAAACATTTGCATATTTTGATGACTATGCTATTGATCAGGCGAAGAGTGATGCATATCTTGTATCACTCCTCGATGAAGATGAGGAAATGTAAATAATTAAATATGGCTGGATGTCACAATTCCTAGCGGTGATTGGGGCTAGGAATATCTTAGAGCGCAATCTCTAAAGGTCTCTTATAGTGGAGGCATCCATTTTCGATACTGAGTAGTATCGAAATATTAAATATAAATTTGAATTAGTATTTCTTCGAAATATCTGATTAAATTGCTTACATTGTAACAACAATTAAAATGGCTTACACAAGTTCAGAGTATTTTAAAAAAGTAATCGAGTTTTATCACGCTAATGCATACAATGAACATCCGTATAGCTTTTATGAAACTAGTGCTGAAATAGATGATTACTATGAAGCAGTGGACATGTATTATGACTCTACGGGATATAACGCAGAAATGGCTGCTCATTTTGTGGCAGAGGATTACAGTCATTTCTTCTATTTAACCGAGGAGGAAATGCTGGAACATGAGTTTATCGAAGAAACATTTGCATATTTTGATGACTGTGCTATTGATCAGGCGAAGAGTGATGCATATCTTGTATCACTCTTCGATGAAGATGGGGTATCTGAGAAAATGTAAATAATGAAATATGGCTGGATGTCACAATTCCTAGCGGTGGTTGGGGCTAGGAGTACTTGCTGTTTTGGGTTAACGGAGGCATCCATTTTCTATACTGAAAAGTATAGAAAAAATTAATGAATAGAAATAATGAGATAAATAAATTTGATTTGTAGCTCTATAGAATAATTGATAATAATAAAGGATAAAATGGCTGGAAAGAAAACGTATATCAAGCAAGATCCAATTGAACATATATTATCACGTCCTGATATGTATGTAGGATCCAAAGGTTTTGATAAGCAATTAGTAAGAGTATATTCCAATTGTAAAATCTCATCAAAAAATGTTGATGTCAGTCCAGCACTCGTTCGTACATTTGTGGAAATTTTGTCAAATGCGATAGATAATATAGAAAGAAGCAGTAAAATGACATACATTACAGTTAATCTCACATCAACAGAATGTGAGATTAAAAATGATGGTGAAATAATTCCTATTGAGAAAAATAACGTTGAAATTAGTAAAGGTAAAATAGAATCTATTTACAATCACTCTCTCATATTTGGTCACCTCCTATCTGGTAGTAATTATGATGATACTGAAAAACGATACACTTCAGGAAGGAATGGTCTTGGAGCGAAATTGACCAATGTGTTATCTAAACATTTTACTGTGGAAGGATGTGATCCAGTTAATAAATTAAAATTTGTACAAACATGGACTAATAATATGAGAAATACCGAAGGTCCGAAAGTGACTAAAAGTGCACGTTTGACTGGTTACACCTCAATTAAATGGTCTTGGGATTTCGAATGGTTTGGATTGAAAAATGGTTTGTCTAAAGATTTTATGGAATTACTGTCTATGCATGTTCTTAATGCTTCAATGGTAACTGGACTGAAAGTGAAACTGAATGATGAATTATTGCCAAATAAACTCGCAACATATTTTAATTTAATGAATGGATGTGAAAATGAGATCTTGAAATTAGAAAATGAACATTCAAAGGTATTTATCGTTCCATCCTCAGAATTTGAAGCAATTTCATTTGTAAATGGCATTCAAACCAAAAATGGGGGTAAACATGTGAGTGCATGGGTAGAAGCTGTTTGTAGACCTATCATTGAAAAGCTTAAAGGACGAAAAAGTACAACGACGACGCTCACTATTAAAGATATCAAACCTTTTTTTAAATTTTTGATAGTTACACGTATTCCTAATCCTGAGTTCGAAGGGCAAGAAAAGAATGAGCTTAGAACCAACGTAAAAGTAGATCCAATCACCACATATCAAGTAGGTAAAATAATGAAATGGTCTATTGGTGATGATCTCAAAGCATTAATGCTTGTAAAAGAAAAGAAGCATGTGACCAAGGTTATAGCAGCTGGTTTTAAACATCCCGTAATAGATGGTTATGATAAGGCAAATAACGCAGGTGGGTTAAAAAGAAAAGATTGTACACTTATTGTTTGTGAAGGTTTATCTGCAAAAACGTTTGCTGTCGATGGTATAAGCAAAGGATTCGATGGAAAGAAAGGACGAGATTGGTTTGGTATCTATCCTCTAAGAGGTAAAATGTTAAATACTAGAAATGCTACACCGACATCAATCAAGAACAATACAGTGATTACCAATCTAATGAAAATAATTGGACTGGATTATGGAAATCCAGATAAATTAGATAAATTAAACTATGGAAATCTATGTATCATTACAGATGCTGATGTAGATGGCATTCACATAGAAGGACTCATTCTTAATTTTTTGCATTCATTATTTCCTAAATTATTGAAATTAAATTTTGTAATTAGCATGAAAACACCAATCTTACGCATAGGTAAAACGTATTATTTCGATGAACGTACAGCAACAACTATTTTGCAAACTAAAAATAATAAAGTAAAGTATTATAAGGGGTTGGGAGCAATCGAACCACATGAGACTGACAAAGTATTTGGAATCAAGATGCTTGAATTTAAAGAAGATAAAAATAGTGATCGGTCGTTTGAAATAGCCTTTGATAAAGCAGAAAGCGCTGAACGAAAAGAATGGTTATCCCAATATGATCCAACTAAGATACCTATTCGAACACTTGATACTGAAGGAAATCTGATTAAATTTGATATATCTAGACATTTAAATGAAGAATTAATTAAATTTTTCCATGATGATTGTAAACGTAGTATTCCAAGTGCTCTTGATGGTCTCAAAGAATCACAACGTAAGATTGTATATGCAGCGAAAAAATCTCTGAAAAATTCTGAAATAAAAGTGGCTCAGTTTGGAGCAGATGTTGCTAAATACACTAATTATCATCATGGTGAAGATAACTTATTCAAAACAATTATTAAGATGGCTCAGAGCTTCACTGGTAGTAATAACATTCCACTGTTTGCAGAATTAGGTCGATTCGGTACAAGGCTTGAAGGAGGCGAAGATGCTGCATCTCCTAGATATATCAAAACGGCACCTGTACCAGAATTTAATAACATTTTTAATCCTCTTGATGACACGCTGTTAGATATGAGAGAAGATGATGGAGATGTGGTTGAACCGTATTTTTACGTTCCAACTATTCCTCTCCTTCTTGTAAACGGTTGTATCGGTATTGGAACAGGATGGATGTGTAATATGCCTCAATTTAATCCGAAAGATGTAATTATTGGATGTGAATTATGGATGACTAACAGGAGCGAATTCACTAAATTTGTAAAAACAATGAAACCATGGTACAAGGGTTTTACTGGAGAGATCGAGCGAGTAGAAGAAACGAAATTTCATACGAAAGGTATTTATACAAAAGAGAATGATATTATTCATGTGACTGAATTACCGGTTGGATTATGGAATTCCAAATTCCAAAAAATATTGAATGAGAAAGAAATTAAATTCAGCAATAGATCCACCCCTACTGAAGTGGATTATGAGATTTTCGTAAATGATGATTTCGACATGAAAGATTTTGAAAAGAAAATGATTACATCTCTCAATTTAGATAACATTGTGGTATTCGACAAAAATGATAAAATCATGAAAGTAACACTGTCTGAGATATTTGATATGTGGGGTGAATCAAAGCTAGCTCTTAATTTAAAACGTAAAAACGCATTGCTTGTAGATTTAGACAAACGATCTAGAATTGCATCATGTAAAGCTAAATTTATTAAAGCTATTAGAACCAAAAAAATTAATGTAACATCTGAAGAGAAAAAAATAATCAATCTCATTAAATCTGAGAAGATTGCAGAAAATGATTCAGATATCAAAATGTTATTAGATTTGCCAGTTAGGACATTGACGGAAGAAAAACATTACGAGCTTGAAGATATAATAACGAAATTAGCAATTGAATATAAAATTATAGAAAAGAAAAGCAGTATTGATATGTGGGTTGAGGATATGGCGAAACTGAATGTTTAATTGATATGTTTTTATAAAATTTTTATATCCTTCAGGGGATATAAAAAATGTTCATTGTAATGCTTAATTAAGCTGTGTCATATGCACTTGATGATCCACTTGATGATATTGATTGACTTAATGGTCTTTCACTATATTCACTCCGTGGGTGAAATGTAGTATCGCTAAACCAAGTCTTTGGATTACTAAAAAGGGTATATGAAATGTCATTTACTCTATTAAAATAACTTGTATCCCTGTTTGCTTTCACCATCTCGTCCAAATTTCTATATTTACGAGGATTAATTAGTTCACCTCGTTCTAGAACTACTGTATTTCTCGTTTGTGGGTCATAAATACTATGTGTACTAAAAATATCTCTACTTGCTTCTGGTGTATTATATCTTTGTGAACTTACACCATCTCTACTTGCTCGTGGTGTAATATATCTTTGTGAACTTACTAACGGTGAATAATATCTTTCTGAACCATCCATAGTTCCTGCTGGTGTAAAATATCTTTGTGAACTTCGTGCAGGTACAAAATTTATACGTTGGGGTGATGCTCTTCGAATTGGAATAGGAGAACCTCTACCACCTATTCCACGTTGAGGGGATGCTCTTTGAATTGATATAGGAGGACCTCTAGCACCTATTACACGTTGAGGGGATGCTCTTTGAATTGATATAGGAGGACCTCTAGCACCTATTACACGTTGAGGGGATGCTCTTTCAATTGAAATAGGAGGACCTCTAGCACCTATTACACGTAGAGGGGATGCTCTTTCAATTGAAATAGGAGGACCTCTAGCACCTATTACACGTAGAGGGGATTCTCTTTCAATTGAAATAGGAGGACCTCTAGCACCTATTACACGTTGAGGGGATGCTCTTTGCATTGAAATAGGAGGACCTCTAGCACCTATTACACGTAAAGGAGATGATCTTTTAATTGACCTTCTACGTGGAGAAGACGACCTTCTAGATGTCCTACTAGATGTCCTACTAGATGTCCTACTAGATGTCCTACTACATTTCCTACTAGATGTCTTACTAGTCCTACACCTTCGAGTAACTGGATTACGTATATAACCTGGTTTACATTTTACGAGATCATACCCATAATCATAACATTGCATTGCTAAACGATGATAAACGCCATTATGTGAAGTCGGATTAATGTCTCTTCCAGTCAAAGGATTTATCCAAGGATTTTTACTTAGTAGCTTACACGATTTTTTATCCATTTTAGTATATATAAAAAATATTCAGTATCGTATGATAATACCGAATTCGAATTATCATAATTAGTTGGGTATAAAAATATTCAGGCGGAATTTGAATATTTAATACATACGTACTGTTAAATATACAATAAATAGAATGGACGCACAACATTTAATTTTGTTAGAACATGCGTTAAAATTGGTTACTAGTGAGTTCCAAGAAAACAAAATGAAACGGAGAGATTCAACAGAATCTGTAGAATCGAATGATTCATATATATGCCGGCATGATGAAACGAGTGAAGATAATGGAAAGAAAATATGTCTTCAATGTGGTGAATTGTTGGAGGAAAGATACATTGCAAACCATCATTCTTCTAATATCATAGGAATGAAGAAACGTCGTAAAAACGACCTACCTATTTACAATGATATACCAAGCTATATTGAACAGCAAATAAAGGATATAACCATCGAAATATACCAGAAAGCAACAGCTAATAAGATATTTAGAAATACTTCAAAGAAATCTATAATTCTTGCTAGTTTGCACAGAGCGTCAGCACTAGCAGGAAACCATATATCATATTATGATCTTTTAGATATGTTTACGTTAAAACAACATGAAGCCAATAAAGGCTTTGCAATCCTTTCAAGTAATATACCTAAAAAATCAGAATTTACTCTCAAATTTAATCAAGATAAAGAGGAAATGATTAGCATTAATTCAAAATTAAGAAAGCTTGGAATGAATACACCACTGATGTTTAATCTGGTTGCTAACGTGTTCAATCTTGTTAAAGAGAAATCTGATATAATAAATACGTCACAACCTAATTCTATTATTTGTGGATGTATTTACTTTTGGATAGTCTACACATGTATCAAAAAAACAGATGAAGAATTCTCAAAAACTGTTGGTATTTCCAAGATGACTCTTCTGAAAGTTTATGTATCAGTTTGTGATGTAGTGTTTAATAGTATATTGAAAGCGTTTTTCTCAATTTTGCTTAAAAATTGTATACCGAAATTGGTTGATGACCCACCCAAATATAAAAGTATATTAAAAAAATCAAAGAATTTACTATATGGTCCAGGTCCTCTCCAGATGCTAATCTATGAACCATTTGACCAAGATGCTATCACGGTAATGTGTAAACAAAGTAAAACAGAATTCATAGAACTACCTCTTGATAACGTAGATGATACTCTTGAATGGAATATTTTACTGAATCATCAGTATTATGATCTCATGAATGTTTTCATGGTAGACGTTCAGTTAATTTGTAAACAGGGTAGAGATATGTATTTTGATTTTACAGAATATGATAAAAAAAATAAACAACAAGGATCCAACCTCATGAAAGATCTATTAATTTCAAGATTCGATAAAGTAGCTTAAAATTAATAAATAATTGATTTTTCTCTTTCATGGTTAAAAGAATAATTGAAATGGATCTATATTGTGAAATATGCTGTGATAAATTCACTAATACAACAAGACATCCTGTGAGATGCTCTTATTGTGAAAAAAAGGTGTGTCTCAAATGTTTTAAATATTATCTTATGATGGATGGATCGGAACAAGAGTGTATGATGTGTAAGCATCCCATTTCCACAGAATTTATCTTTACACATACCCCAAAAACGTTTAAGACAACATATACAAACAAAATTATAAAATTGGTTATCGAGAAAGAAAAAGTTTTATTAAAAGCAACCGAAGAACGAATGATTGCAAATCATACTATAAAAATTTTAAAGAAACGTACTGATGGGCTCATGATATATCTAACGAAAAACAAGGATGATGATGAAATAAGAAATATCTTTCGGAGATACCATAATGAAGAAAAGATGTTAAGAGAAATCGTTTCAGGAGATGATGAACAGATATTAAATACAAGCACTTCATATTTATGTCCTATTAATCCATGTAAAGGAATTATTATGAAAGATTCATGTAACACTTGTAATAAAAAAATCTGTTCAGAATGCCGAGAAGAAAAAAATGAAGATCATGAATGCAATTCAGATCTTATAAAAACACTCAAACTTTTGAAAACTGATACAAAAAAATGTCCTCGATGTAAATCACAAATATATAAAATAGATGGATGTGATCAAATGTTTTGTACGAAATGTCATACCGCATTTTCTTGGAAGACGGGTATGATTCAATCAGGTATTATACATAATCCTCATTATTTTGAATTCATGAGAGGCGCGGATATTAATGTCATAAATATTGAACAAGATCCTTGTCAACATAAATTGAACGTGGCTATAACAAATATGCAAAAAAACGGTTCTTATGAGGTTGTGGAAAATGATTCATCAGAGATTCGTTGGATGAAACAAAATAATTTTATACACAATGTATTAGGAGCTATAGATGAATTTTTACCACTATTAATTGTTGATGTATATGATGAAGAATTGTTTCGGGTATCCAAACAACAGCTAAGAGAACGTTATTTGAAACAATGTAAATGGAAAGGAGTAAATGCGGAAGCAAATTGGCATAATCAGTTACGCCTCATGTATAATAAACGTGAAATGAAGATTGATTTAATTAAATTGGTTGAATTTTTCGTGAGAGCAATGAAAGATTTCATTATTGTAGGAGATTCTAACAACGATCACCAATCAATATTTCCGAATCTTGTTAATCTTGTCGATTATTTTAAAACGCAATTATTAGAGCATGAAAAGAGACATGGTTTAAAAAATCATACATCTATAAACGCATATCCTGCAGGAATTAAGTGTGGATTAGTCAAGTATCAATTATTACATTAGTATGTAATAAAAACAAAATTTTCTATACCGTAAGGTATAGAAAATATGACTATTAGGTTAAACAGTATATAGTGAAAATAAGACATAATGGAGCTCACTCAAATCAAAACGATTGAATTTGGTATTCAATCAGATACGGACATTGTAAATAGGTCTGTTTGTGTTATAGATAAACCTGTTTTGACTATTGAATCTGGAAGCGTTTACGATCCTAGATTAGGATGTGTTGAAAACAATTCAAAATGTTATACGTGCAATGAAAATGTATGGAAATGTACAGGACATTTTGGACATATTAATCTTAACGTACCTGTTATTCTTTTCTACAAACAGGTTGTAAGTATGCTCAAAATTTTCTGTTTTAAATGTCATCGATTACTGTGTACGAAAGGTGAATTGGAATTACAAGGTGTGAAAGGATATGACAAGATTATATTACATTTATCAACTAAAATTTCTTTTTGTGGTCATTGTAATAACCCTCATCCAGAGATAAAATACGAACCTAATGAAAATCTCATAACGGCTGTTTATAAATTTAAAAATGCAATGGAAACTAGCATCCTCAAACCGGAAGCTGTAAAGATGATTTTTGATAACATAATTGATTCAGATGTAAAAATTTTAGGTGTTAATCCACAAATGTTTCATCCAAAGAATCTTGTACTTACCAAATTTCCAGTTATTCCTATATGTTGTAGACCAAGAATGATAACACCTGACAATATTAGTGATGATGACCTGAGTATAAGCCTAGTAGATATAATTAAGGCAAATAACCTCCTTCAGAAAGATACTACAAATGAGAAAGCACGAGCCATCCTTAAATTTAAAACATTAACGTATTGCGATAATTCAAGAGGGAAAGCTGTTCATAATACCAATCACAAACCAATGACTGGTATCAAAGAAAGAATTACCAAAAAGACAGGACATGTACGTCAAAATCTAATGGGAAAAAGATGTGATAAAACTGCTAGAACAGTTGTTGGTCCAGACCCCACACTAAAATTAAATGAGGTTGCTGTTCCCGAAGAAATAGCTAATTTACTAACAATTCAGGAATATGTGACTCCTTTAACCATAGAAAAACTAACAAAGCTTGTAAATACTCCTGGTACTGCCTCAGTTGTTATCAGAAAGAATGGCACTCGTATATCGATTCCTGCAGCTAGTATGAATCTAGGAACATATTTGAATCATGGGGATTGCATTACGAGAGATTCGAAGATGATATTAGTAACGGATTGTAAGATGGAAATTAAAATAGGAGATGTAATTAATAGACCTATTGTGGATAAAGATACACCTGGAAATGAACAAATGAAAAGAATACCAACAATCTTACCTCAAAAGAAAATTATTACTTTAGAAATAGGAGATAAAATTGAGAGATTTTTACGGGATGGCGATTTTGTATTATTGAACAGACAACCAACATTGCACAGGAATTCAATGCAAGGAATGAAAGTGATAGTGAAAAAAGGTAAAACATTGAGAGTAAATTTATCTATTGTAACTGGTTTTAATATGGATTTTGATGGTGATGAAGGTAATATGTTTGTGGTAGAAACTATGGAGGCAAGATCAGAATTAGAATATAGTTCAAATGCTATATATAATATTCTTTCCGCTCAAAGCAATAAACCTGAAATGGTAATCGTACAAGACTCTCTTTTAGGAGCATATAAAATGACAGAAAAAGTGCAAAACATAGGGGCTGCACATTTCATGAAATGTATGATGCATATTGAACATAAATATAATTATTTAGACCGTCTGAAAACCATTAGAAGTATTAGGAACGAAGCAAACGATGTATATTCAACACATGCACTGTTTGGATTTATATTTCCTGATACTTTTCACATTGATTACCCTAATCTTAAAATACGTTACGGTGTTATAGTATCTGGGTTTTTTGATAAAAGTACACTCAAAGGAACAAAAGAATCTCTTATTCGTATATTATGTTTGGAATACGGTGCAGTACAAACAGCTAATTTCGTAGATAACATCCAGTTTCTAACCAATGCTTGGTTAGAATTGAATCCATTTTCTGTAGGTATTCAGGATTGTTTGATTGGTGATTCAAAAAAGAAAGAGGCAATTAAAAATATCACTCAAAAGTATTTTCTAGAAGCTACTAATGTATCCAGATCAACAGACCATCCACAAATTAGAGAGGCAAGAGTAAATTGTTCTCTGAATAAAGCAAAAGATATTGGGCTGAAAATAGCTAAAGAAGCACTCAAATCGGACAATAATTTTATTAGTACCGTTACTTCAGGCAGTAAAGGTGATTACTTTAATATTGCTCAAATAACAGGATTATTAGGGCAACAAAATATTGATGGACATAGACCATGTCCAACACTCTCAAATAGAAAAAGAACATTAATTCACTATCCAGAAGTAATAATCAATGATCATGCTCGGAAATATCGTAGCAGAGGTTTTGTAGCATCATCGTTCATTGAAGGTATGCATCCAGACGAAATGTTTTTTCATGCAATGACTGGTCGTGAGGGTATGACAAAAACTGCTATGGGTACCGCGACGTCGGGCTATATTCAACGTTCTATTGTTAAGATTAACGAAGACCTTAAAATTGAATATGATGGTACCGTAAGAGATGCTAAAAAAAATATATATCAGTTTGCATATGGAAATCATGGATATGATCCATCAAAAGTAACTATTAATGAGAATAAAGGAGAAGTGTATCCAATAGATATTAAACGTCTCAGTATTAAGTTAAATAAAGGAGATAATCCTGATGATGACAAAACTGATGAAGCTCAGTTTCTTATTGAAGAAGAAATAGAAGAAATTATTGAGGGATGTTCATGGAGATCTAATATTCCAGAAATTATGTATGAACAAATGAGGAAAAAACAAGAACGTGTTTTGCGTTCAGAACTAAATGCAATAAAAATTGTACCTAATAAATATGAAGAATTCAAGAAATGTATTATAACCAAGTATCACACATGCAAAGCAACACCAGGTGAATGTGTAGGAATCATAGGTGCTCAAAGTATAGGAGAAAGACAAACACAAAGCACTTTGAATACATTCCATACTGCTGGTAAATTGCATCAGTCTGGTGTGGGTAGATTAGAAGAAATATTAAATATGAGTAAAAAATTAAAAATTAAGACATGTACTATATATTTCAAAACAAAATACCAAACAGCGGATGATTTGAGAAAAAATGTAGGATGTTCTATTGTTGGTTTACATTTTGATGAATTACTCTCAGAAAAACCTTCAGTCTCAATTGAAGGTGTTTTAACACTGATTGAATTTAATTTTGATCTTAAAATAATGTTTAACAATCGTCTAAACACTTTTAAAATAGTAAACGCCATCAAAAATCAAGAGGATGAAATCTTTAGTAAATGTAAATACACAATTGGTCCAGTATCTGCTACTATAACATTCACTACAGCGCAAAAAGATCTTTCTTTATATCTTAATACATTAAATAAAGTATTAATATGTGGAATGGAAGGTGTGAATGCGATGCATTTAGATTATTGTAATGATGAATGGTTTGTATTAACAGAAGGATCAAATTTAAAAAAGATGCTAGCACATCCACTTATTGATAATAAACGATTATATTGCAATGATTTCTGGGAGGTTTATGAATGCTTAGGGATTTCAGCTGTGAGACAAATGATTTTTGATGATCTAAAGAAAGTTGTTGGAGGTGTCAATACATTACATATCCAGCTTTTAGTAGATAAAATGACCTATCGGGGTAAACCATGTTCCATTACTAGATATACGATGCGTAATAATGATGTAGGTCCTCTTAGTAAAGCAACATTTGAGGAAAGTGTTGATATTCTCTTGGCAGCGTCAATGAGAACAGAGATTGAAAATAACGCTGGTGTAAGCGCATCAATCATTTCTGGTAATCAACCCAGAGCAGGTACTGGTTTCATGGGATTATTAGTGGACTATGAAAAAATTATTGCGGAAGGCGTAGAGGATGGAGACGATGTATATGAACCAGAAGATTTCTGAAATATTTTATTTATATCATGTTTTTATACCTTTTTAGGTATAAAAACTAATAAAATTAACAGTATGAATATTTAGAGATTAATCTTCTGATTCTGAATCTGAATAATAGCCGGGAGTATCACGAAAGTATTCTGCTGTAGTGTCTAAAAATCCACTGCAAGCGCCATATTTTACCTTAGAATAATTACTATAATTAAAAATGTTATCGTCGATTAACCTTATATTAATACAGGGTTTCATTAATACATTACTTAGATTCGCATACACACCATATTGTCTGTATAATTTTAATTTGTTTAGATCATTTGATTGACTTATATCCAGTTCCGTAGGACACAAACCATCCTTCAAAAGTGTTTCTATGATCTCGTAATCTTTAGTAAATACAAACAATCTACTACTAGGAACAAGACCACGTGATAGAAAGTACTCATAATAATCCATATTTGGTGAAAAATCGATATGTCTCGGGTATTTGTATTCTTCAGTAGGATCATCTAAACCTTTCAATGCGATAATGTTAGATGGATAACGTTGGTTCCAAAAGATCCAATTAATATCGATTTTATGATTGTCTCGTACATACCTTAATATATCCAGTTTTTCATCATCTGTGTATGATTTTTCAGTTGCATCGTTTGGTTGATATTCTGTTATTTCTCTAGAGGTTCTAAGGTACAATCTTGTAATTGTATGTGCATTATATTTAATTAAAATTTTAAGTCCCTCAATGTTTCCTATTTTCATAGCATCAGCTTCAATCGATCTCCTTGTACGTGCCCTATATCGATTAGGATGACCATAACCATATTTTAGTTTTATTTGAGACAATGTTTCCAAACTATTATGTTTGTAATTATTCAAAGCTAAATCTAAATGATCAGGATCAAAATTACTTTTTTGGTTTAATTCTGAAATGACGGAAGAATCATCAAACAGTACTGCAGCACATTTAATAGCATAAATACGTTCCTTCTCTTTCTCGTTTTCCTGTCTTAGATTCTTCAAAAAATTAATGCTGTGAGTTTCATCATCAAGTGCATCTATGTATTTGTATCTATATTTGAATCCGATATGATATAGTTTCCACAATATTGTAATGTCATTGTAAAACAGAGAATATAATGGAACATTCAAAGGCATATCATTGTACAGCAAATTTGCATTACGTACTCGTAATAAATCATGTACGAAACCTAATTGTTTGGGAAGAATAGGTTTTGGTGGAAGTATACGATTTTTTATCTTGAAGAAATCTTTGTTCGGTGGGTAATCATAGATAGATGGACATATTTCTTGAGGTATAATAGGAGTTTCCATAACATACACCTCAATAGCCCTCATTTTTAATGATTTAGGATTTGTATATAAATGATATGGTTTCAGTTCAACGTCGTTCATGACTACTTTGCTATATTGTTGTATGGTTAATATATTCAAATAATATATTCAAATAATATATTATGGATGACGTATGTAGAGATTTCTGAAATATTTTATTTATATCTTGTTTTTATACCTAAAAAGGTATAAAAACTAATAAAATTAACAGTATGAATATTTAGAGATTAATCATCATCATCATCTGATCCATAGCCGGGAGCATCAGTATAGTATTCTGATGTAGTGTTTAAAAATTTACGGCAAGCAACACGTCTTACCTTAAGTAAATTATCAAAACCAAAAAGGTTATCGTCGATACGAGGTTTCATTAATACATTACTTAGATTCACATAGACACCATATTTCCTATATAATTTTAATTTTTTTCGATCATTTGATTGACTTATATCCAGTTCCGTAGGACGCAAACCATCCTTCAAAAGTGTTTTTATGATCTCGTAATCTTTAGTAAATACAAACAATCTACTACTAGGAACAAGACCACGTGATATAAAGTACTCATAATAATCCATATTTGGTGAAAAATCAATATGTCTCGGGTATTTGTATTCTTCAGTAGGATCATCTAAACCTTTCAATGCGATAATGTTAGATGGATAACGTTTATGGTGCAAAAAGATCCAATTAATATCGATTTTATGATTGTCTCGTACAAATCTTAATATATCCAATTTTTCATCATCTGTGTATGATTTTTCAGTTTCATCGTTTGGTTCATATTCTGTTATTTGTGAACAGTTTCTAAGGTACAATCTTGTAATTGTATGCGCATTATATTTAATTAAAATTTTAAGTCCTTCAATGTTTCCTATTTTCATAGCATCAGATTCAATCGATCTCATTGTACGTACCCTAAATCGGTTAGGATGATTCAAACCATATTTTAGTTTTATTTGAGCCAATGTTTTCAAACTATTATGTTTGTAATTATTCAATGCTAAATCTAAATGATCAGGATCAAAATTACTTTTTTGGTTTAATTCTGAAATGACAGAAGAATCATCAAACATTACTGCAGCACATTGAATAGCGTAAATACGTTCCCTCTCTTTCTTGTTTTCATGTCTTAGATTCTTCAAAAAATTAATGCTGTGAGTTTCATCATCAAGCGCATCTATGTATTTGTATCTATATTTGAATCCGATATCATATAGTTTCCACAATATTGTAATGTCATTGTAAAACAGAGAATATAATTGAACATTCAAAGGAATATAATTGAACAGCAATTTTGCATTACGTACTCGTAATAAATCATATACGAAACCTAATTCTTTAGGAAGAATAGGTTTTGGTGGAAGTATACGATTTTTCATCTTGAAGAAATCTTTTCTCGGACATATTTCTTGAGGCATAATAGGAGTTTCCATAACATACACCTCAATAGCCCTCATTTTTAATGATTTAGGATTTGTATATAAATGATATGGTTTCAGTTCAACGTCGTTCATGACTACTTTGCTATATTATTGTATGGTTAATATATTCAAATAATATGGATGACGTATGTAGAGATTTCTGAAATATTTTATTTATATCTTGTTTTTATACCTAAAAAGGTATAAAAACTAATAAAATTAACAGTATGAATATTTAGAGATTAATCATCTGCTTCTGAATCTGACCCATAGCCAAAAGTGTCATAACAGTATTGTCGTTCAATGTTTAAAAATCCACTGCAAGCGCCATATTTGACCTTAGAATAATTACTATAATTAAAAATGTTATCGTCGATTAATCTTAAATCAATACAGGGTTTCATTAATACATTACTTAGATTCGCATACACACCATATTGTCTGTATAATTTTAATTTGTTTAGATCATTTGATTGATATATATCCAGTTCCGTAGGACGCAAACCATCCTTCAAAAGTGTTTCTATGATCTCGTAATCTTTAGTAAATACAAACAATCTACTACTAGGAACAAGACCACGTGATATAAAGTACTCATAATAATCCATATTTGGTGAAAAATCGATATGTCTCGGGTATTTGTATTCTTCAGTAGGATCATCTAAACCTTTCAATGCGATAATGTTAGATGAATAACGATCATGGTCCCAAAAGATCCAATTAATATCGATTTTATGATTGTCTCGTACAAACCTTAATATATCCAGTTTTTCATCATCTGTGTATGATTTTTCAGTTGCATTGTTTGGTTGATATTCTGTTATTTGCGAACAGGTTCTAAGGTACAATCTTGTAATTGTATGCGCATTATATTTAATTAAAATTTTAAGTCCTTCAATGTTTCCTATTTTCATAGCATCAGCTTCAATCGATCTCATTGTACGTGCCCTATATCGATTAGGATGACCATAACCATATTCTAGTTCTATTTGAGACAATGTTTTCAAACTATTATGTTTGTAATTATTCAATGCTAAATCTAAATGATCAGGATCAAAATCACTTTTTTGGTTTAATTCTGAAATGACGGAAGAATCATCAAACAGTACTGCAGCACATTGAATAGCATAAATACGTTCCTTCTCTTTCTTGTTTTCCTGTCTTATACTCTTCAAAAAATTAATGCTGTGAGTTTCATCATCAAGTGCATCTCTATAATGATATCTGTATTTGAATCCGATATGATATAGTTTCCACAATATTGTAATGTCATTGTAAAACAGAGAATATAATTGAACATTCAAAGGGCCGAGCCACACCCTCTTTACAAATTTTGAATTACGTACTCGTAATAAATCATGTACGAATTCTAATTGTTTGGGAAGAATAGGTGTTGGTGGAAGTGTACGATTTTTCATCTTGAAGAAATCTTTTCTCGGCGGGTAATCATAGATAGCTGGACATATTTCTTGAGGAATAACAGGAGTTTCCATAACATATACCTCAATAGCCCTCATTTTTAATGATTTAGGATTTGTATAATAATTATATGGTTTCAGTTCAACGTCGTTCATGACTACTTTGGTATATTATTGTATGGTTAATATATTCAAATAATATATTATAGATGACGTATGTTGAAATTAATCCATTATCATTTGATAATGGATTTTTTTTAAGATTATTTATTAGTTTAGATTAATCCAAGTCTGAACTTGTCCAATTATCAGGATCATCATATCCGACATGCCAGGGAGATAGATGCCTATATTTTTCGTGCATACTAACCTCCATATCATGTATTTTTTCTATATTAAAAATATTATCTTCAATATAATTTAAATCAATTTCGGGTTTCATTAATACATTACTTAGATTCACATAGACACCATATTTCCTATATAATTTTAATTTGTTTAGATCATTTGATTGACTTATATCCAGTTCCGTAGGACGCAAACCATCCTTCAAAAGTGTTTCTATGATCTCGTAATCTTCAGTAAATACAAACAATCTACTACTAGGAACAAGACCACGTGATAGAAAGTACTCATAATAATCCATATTTGGTGAAAAATCGATATGTCTCGGGTATTTGTATTCTTCAGTAGGATCATCTAAACCTTTTAATGTAATAAAACCATAGTCATATTCACGTCCATTTGAAAACACATAATTAATATCGATTTTGTGAATATCTCGTATAAACCTGAATATTTCCAATTTTTCATATTCATTATATTCTTTTTCTGATTCATCTCTTGGTTGATAATACGATATTTCGAAGCATTTGTTCAAAATCAATCGTATAATAGTTGGTATATGATATTTAATTAATATTTTAAGTCCTTCAATGTTTCCTAGTTTCATAGCATCAGATTCAATCGTTCTTCCAGTATGCATCCTGTAATTCGTAGACCATTTTAAATCCATTTTCGCTAATGCTTCTAAACTATTATGTTTAAATTCATTCAAAGCTAAATCAAAGTGTTCTGAAGTAAATTTTAATTTATTAATTTTACATAATCTCCACAAAACAGAAGCATCATCAAACAATACTGCAGCTCTTTGAATATCCAAAATACGTTTGTCTTCTTTTTTCATTTCTTCCCATAGGTTCATTTTTTTTAATGCTTGTAGACTATTATCTAATTTTTTATATACTGCAGCACATTCATCACGCCATTCATATCTGAATCCGAGATTATACAGTTTCCACAATATTGAACTGTCATTCATCAATAAAGAGCAATATTGAACATTTAGTTTATATTTAACATTATTTGGTATAATACAACGTTTTTGAAATAAATGGTGAACCCATTCTAATTGTGAGGGTATATTAGAAGGGATAACATCTACTTTAGGTGGAATAGGATTTTTTAAAACATATGTTTTAAGAGCAAGATGCGTTAATGATTTAGGATTATAGTATAAATTATGAGGCTGTATGGGTTCCACATGATCCCAACAATAGTCGTCAGAATTGTAGTCATCATTGTAGTCAGAATTGTATTTATCATCGTAATCACACATCATAAGAATCTTAAAATAATCTATTTACTGATGGTGGTTTTATTCAAATATTACCCTAATTACTCATTTTTATCAGTCTTAGATAAAAATGTATTCACAATTATCTAGCTTTGGAGCGTCTTCAGTAAACGCGTTACCAATATACAATAATGATCCACTTACATATTGTATTGGGAATAATATGTCCCAACGTTTTAATCATGGTAGTTCTGCTGCAACCTATGGTCAAAACAGTAAAGCATGTCAGGTTTTTATGGCTAATAGATGTGCTCAGCGTTGGGACGGTGTATGTGAATATGCTGCTTCACCTGCAGCTAATGAGGAATATACAAATATTGCAAATACTATGTATGCAGGAAATCATCAAACAATTGGTCTTTCGCCAGGTGATATATTGATTAAGAATGCTGCTGAAGATCGCTTTCGTGTAGGAATGCTAAACTGTGATCTTAAAACAGAACCGTTCAATCCAGTTAATCCATCATCCTCATATATTTCATATTATGTTGGTCAAGATTGTATACCTGAATATGCTGTCGATCCATATACTATAGATTCAGACATTCTTATGAATAAAATTTTGGATAAACCACACATTGCCAAACAATTATTAATAAATCTTAAGAATACTATGTTAAGACATGGTACATTCCATCTTTTGAAAGGTACGAAATTAGGTAATTTTTATCGTTTATAAATTTTTCTGTTTTAGTCTATTATAATTCTTAACAAGATTAGCTAAAGATTTGTTCAAGGTTGTCGTAATTAGGTATATCCTCATATCCTAGCTGAATAACGTATATCATATATTGAAGTAAACGTTTATGAGATTGACCAGGCATCATTTTCTTCAGAATATCACTGTTATTTGACATAAAATATTTTGTACTTTTTTTAACCATCAATGTTGCATTTTTTCCGGTAGTTTTGGCCCATGGTAAAAATCCTCCAAATATAGATGATATAAAAACCCATCCCATATTTTCAAGATCAGATCGTCTACTAGGAATTGCGCCTACATGAGAATCTTCACTAATAAAAGGAAGAGTACCTCTATGAAGAGCGAGCTTTCCAGGGGTATACGGTACATGATACCCTTTTTTCATAAATTTATGTATCAATCCAAAATCTGTAATACAAACTGTATTTGTTGATTTGACCAATATATTTTTTGTCTTCAGATCTCCATGCGAATATCCAAACATATGAATGTACTTAATTGCACTAATAAGCTGTTTTGATATGTTACATTTTTCACGTTTAGAAAGATTGTTTTTTCCTATATAGTACTGTAAATCAAATGGAAATCTTTCGATTACTATAAATCTGAAATTATTTGCTATACCAGATGTTATAAGATCTGGTATAAAATTTGATGATGTATTATGTTTTTTCAAATCTAAATAAAAGCGTTCTTCCTTACGTAGCTGTTTTTCTGTTAGCGGTTGCGTTTTAATTACAACTGAATCGTTTCCAACGCATGAATATATAGTACCAAATCCTCCTTTGCATAATTGATTATCCAGAACCCAAAAATTTCCGTCATAATCAATCAATGTTATTTTTTTAACCATATTAATCGTTTTATAATTGTAAAATTCTATACATATATTCTTGGTTGTTACTAAAAGTCATGGAAATTGAGAATTTTTTTCCTAAATATCCGAATATTGTCAAATTCGAAGATCCTCTTCTAAACCCATACTCAGAAGATTTTAATGATGTTATCGTAACTAAAAAGGAGTTTGAATCGTTAAAGCTTCCACTATCTGAAAAAATTGTAATGAAAGGTTCTGGTGATCAATACAATCATCAAAAGATTGTAGCACGTTTCATGTCTTCTGTTTCACCATATAACGAATTACTACTCTTTCACGAAATGGGAACCGGTAAAACATGTACAGCTATAGCTGCAATAGAACAGATACGTTATGAAAAAAACAGATATATTAACGGAGCCATAATCTGTGCTAAAGGATCAGGATTGTTAAATAATTTTGCCCAGGAATTGGTATTCTCTTGTACTGATGGACGTTATATACCCGAAAATTATGATAAATTATCTGATCTTGAACGTATTCATAGAACACGTAAAATAACATCAGCTTACTATCAGTTTCATACATTTGAAACATTTGCAAAAGAAATTAAAAAATTATCTGATGAATCATTGATAAATCAATTTAGCAATACAATTTTTGTAATTGATGAGGTTCACAATCTTAGAGAAAAAGAAGATGAGAAAGAAGGAAATCATATAAATATTTATAAACAATTTTTTAGATTGTTTCATATAATCAAAGAATCTAAAATTTTATTAATGTCAGGGACTGTAATGAAGGATGATCCTTCTGAATTTGCTAGCGTCATGAATCTAATTTTACCTTTAGATAACCAGTTTGTAGTAGATAAGGATTTCAACAATAAGTATTTTTCGAATGATGGTATTATTAAACCTGATATGGTCCAAGATATTGCATCAAAAATAAAAGGTAGGGTCTCATACCTGAGAACTATGACATCTGAAGTCATGAAGGTTTTTGCGGGTAGTAAATACGGTAATCTCAGTCATTTTAGTGTTTATATAGGAAGAATGAGTGATTTCCAAAGTAAATCTTATAATGAAGCATACAAAAAAGATAAAAAAGATAAAAGCATTTATATCAATTCACGACAAGCATCATTGTTTGTCTTTCCTGATGGGTCATATGGAGCTGATGGTTTTAATAAGTATATTGTGGTAAGGAAACAAAATAATAACACATTTATGGCTAAATTACGTAATCAGAAAAAAGAATCAAAAGCAACGTATGAATTATCTGTGGAATTAACTAGAGCAATTAATAAAAACCTGACTAATTTACAAAAATTTAGTACTAAATTTGCAGAGACCATTAAAATTATTCTAGAAAAACCCCGAAATACGGTCTTAGTATATTGTGAATATGTCAATGGAAGTGGTTGTATATTGTTTGCAAAAATATTAGAACAGTTTGGATTTAAACAGGCTAGAGGTGATGAGAAAACAGTAGGATTACGATACGCATTATTAACACATCAAACAACAAGCCAGAAGAATGTTCAACACATTATTAACCGATTCAATAATAAAGATAATTTAGATGGTGATTATATATCAGTTATTATCGGTAGCAAAATAATCAGCGAAGGATACACCTTCAAAAACATTCGTAAAGAATTTATATTTACTCCACACTGGAATTATTCGGAAACTGCGCAGGTAATAGCTAGAGGTTGGCGTTTAGGATCACATAACGATCTAATTAAAAGAGGGGATAAAAATCTGAATGTTGAAATATTTCAGCTTGTTTCAATTCCCAATAATGACGGTGTATCAATAGATTACGAAATGTATGAAACATCTGAGAAAAAGGATATAGCCATGAAACAGATTGAACATGTAGCCAAAATAAACGCATTTGACTGTCCTCTCACGTTATTACGGAACAGAATTTCAGGATATGATAATATGAGAGAATGTGATTATGTTGGATGTGATTACGTTTGCGATGGTAAAATTGGTGACTCTATTGATATTTCGACATATAATATCTATTATACGGTACCTAAAATAATAGAAGATGTTTTACGAACGTACTTTAGAACAAATTTTTACTTATCAATCGAACAATTATATAACACATTCCATGAATTAGGTAGATTTGAGATAATTCAAACAATCAAAACCTTTATCGATAAGGATATACAATTCTTCAATAAATATGGTTATCCTTCATACATGAGGATGCAAGGAGATATATTGTATATTTCATCAGATGCACGTATTCCTAACAATGATAAGCTAGCGGATTACTATAATAAAAATCTAATTATTCAGAACGGGGATACTTTTAAAAATATACTTGAAAAATTATATTATGATGAAATACCAACATTCATAGAAAATATATTTAAATATCCAGATTACATGAGAATTACAATTGGAAATCTTCCGGAATATATACAAAGAGATATTCTCACTAGTAGTATTCAAGCAGATTTACTGAATATAGAAAAAAATAAAGATGTGAGAAAAAAGATACTCGAATTCTTCAATGGTTTTTACGCTAAAATAGATAATTCATGGGTTGTATGGATTCATAAAGATACTTTAGGTATTGTATGTCTGGAAAATAATAAATGGGTGCCATGTCATAACCAGGAACCAGAAATTGTGAATAGACATATTATCAAGAAAAGAGACGTGTTATTGCAATCACCAATCGGATATTATGGTCTTTTTAATCCGCAATTGAATGAATTCTGTCTTAGAGATACTTCCATAATTAGACCTGAAAATGATAAAAGAAAAATTACTATAGGTCGCAGATGTGCAGATTGGGATCAAAAGACATTATTGGATATTTTGGTTCGTAAAATAAAATTAGAACCACCTAATGATTTTATGCCTGATATTAATCTAGATAATTACAATGAACTAATGTCCAAGGTTCAAGTATTAAAACATGTCAAACTACCTGACGATATACAGAATATAGATATTATGAAGAGATTATTATTTTGGACAAAGAAATCTCGAGCAGACTTGTGTAAAAATATTCAAAAATGGATGACAGAAAATAATTTGATTGAAGAAAATTTTGATTGTGGTAGCCAGAACAAAAAAAGAGTACGATTTACTTAGAATCACACTTTATAATCATACCATAATAAAAAAATAAAATCATGGTTTAACAAGTAGACATGCTTCACAAAAATGGATTTTAATACTTTTTTGGATTTTTTTGATTCACTCAAATATGCTAAACGTCGGTATCCAATGATTATTACCTATAATAAATATTTGAGTAAAATTATTACGGTTGAAGACAAAAACGCAGAAATAGAATGTTTTAAACATTTTCTCATTTTAAATCAGTCTATTAATGATAAGAAGTTTGATGATCCTAATTTTAAAACAGGCAAACCATCTCTCACGTTAGCAATGAATAATTTTGAAACGGATGATAATGTATTTTGGGAAAAAATTAATGATCTAGAAAAACAAATATTCAAAGATGGTAGTAAACCTAAAGAAGTACCTAAAGAAGAACCTAAGGTTACTGGACTAACTGGAACGTTAAGCTCTTTTGAAAACAATCCTATTATGTTAGATGTCATTAGTCAAGTATCAAAAATGGGGGATCTAGGAAATATTGATGATGTTAGTGATCTAATGAATAGACCTGAATTTAAATTCATGGTACAAAAAATTAAAAATAATTTAGAAAAAGGAAAATATAGTATTAGAGATCTCACTACCACTGTTACTGATGTTATAAAGAGTGTTAAACATGAATTGGATGATGAGACTAAGAATACTCTCGATGTTGTTACTCAAACAATGGATGCTGTTAGTCGAGAAGAACCTGTAGATATGAATACGCTCATAAACGTAGTGAGCGGTCTAAAACTAGATAATTTATCAGGTAAATAGATTTATGACGCAATATATAAAATAAAATGGAGGAATGCGAATATTTTTATGTCAAGGGTGTTCCAAATCACGTTGATCTAAAAGATCTTTTTAATGGAGAATATATAAGTGACAGACAAGAATGGCGATTTGATAAGAAATTGGAGAAGGATGTTTTGGATTTTTTATACTGTTCATCATGTGACGAAGACGACGTAGTTGATACAAATTGTCGTAAAAGCAGATTACATAGAGCAAAATCATTTAATGCTTCAGACACATCCGACGAAGAACATGACAGCATGGATAGAGAATACAGACGTCATCGACGATCTCAGGAAAGAATTTCTGAGGATAATAAAGAAATAAAAGAGTTTTTAAATTCTGATGGTAGCGATGACGAAAAAAATATTCCAATATCCGAAGAAGCTTTCGAATTGCTCCAAATTAAAAAGAATTGTTCAGTTTCAGATTCATCTGACGAAGAACATTATAGTAATAACGATAAAACCCGACGTCATCGAGCCCCTAAATCTAAGATCACAAAGTAATTCATTACCCCGTAGGGTAATGAATTTTAAAAAAAGAATTAAATTACATCTGTAATTGCAATAACATCACGAAGATCCGTTAAAGCTTCACCTAATAGATTTTTACCAAGCCATTTGGATGGTTTAGAAGCATTTGGATGATCCGCAGCCAAACCAATACCCCATATTTTATCATAAGGACTGGCTTCTACAAATCTTACATTCGGAATTGATAACAATTTATTTTTCAGTTCTTCATTTTGGGTAAATTTAGCAAACAGTCCTTTATGCATAATATTACTGCATTCAGCTGACCATTTACTTTGATTAAAATTTTTAACAGTACGACCAATTCGTTTCTGTTGTGAAGGATTATTTGTTTTCAAAATATTATCCATCGCTTGTTTATCATTGAACGTTAAAGCTTTCATATAATGAAAGTATTGTTCCATTGACGTGAAGGTAATATCATGAATTACAAATTTAGATAAATAAAAATTACTAAGATAACTACGATATGAAAAGAACAAAACAAGAGTTTCATTCTTATTTTCAGCGTTTATAATAACTGTTTCACTCATATTGATCACGTATAATTTTCATTAATAATGATTCCCAAATTTCAATTATTTATAGGTTTCTTGAACATAAAAATCTTCATAGTCCCAATGGTACTCTTACATAAAAAGTATAAAGGTTTATCCATTTCTAGCCTAACCTCAATTGGTTCAGAGACAAATGAACTAATTTTACTAATTCTGGTAAATTGTTCAGAATAATACTGCTGATGTACTAGATCAATATTGTTCTTATCTTCTTTTCCAGATTTAAGTGTCTTGACAGAACGTCCAGTATCGAATAGGAATTGTATTTGACCCATATTTTTGGTTACATCGATTGTTGTAGTATTTGAGATTGATTTACACCAATCAATATAGATACTATGGGTGATGAATACTGGATTAGATTCATATATGTCATGCTTAATAGGTGTAATATTTTGTGTATCTTCTATACTAACAACAAGTGATTGAATTGAATCATCATCTGTACATTTTTCAAAATCAAACATATATGGTTTTGTAATGGACATCATGATGACATCTTTATTTTTAACAGATTTGAAGAATTCTTTATTAATATGTTGACCGAGACCTACATGAATAGGTTCGTCGGAATTGAAAACATATTCGCTAAAATTTTCTGCGGGTAAAAAGACTGATATAAGAAGATTTTGAGTAGTATGATGTTCTAGAAACATTCCATTTTTATCAATAGTAAAATCTGCAGTTGTCATATTTTGAAATATTACTTCAAAAAGAGACTTAAAACGTCCAGTATATTTTGTCACAGCTTTAAACATTTTAAAACAGAATATTGTTAATAAGTTGATTTACTATTGTAATTGGAAATAATATTGTGTAAAAAATGCTGACATTAAAGCTAAAAAATTTTAGAAAATTTACATCCGCTGAATTTATTTTTGATCATCGATTATCTCTAATTTCAGGAAAATCTGGTCAAGGTAAAACAACAATTTTTATGGCCATTATGTTTGCCTTAAATGGTGAAGGTAAAAAATTACCAACATATGGTAAAACATCATGCAGCGTAACATTGAAAATGACGTTTCAAAATGACGAGATAACCATTATTCGAACAAAACGTCCAAATATATTGAAAGTAACAATGGGATCTTCAACAAAAGAAGATAATATCGCGCAAGCTGAAATAGATCGTCTATTTCCTAATTACCATATGGGTTATATGGCTCAACGCACAGATAAGATTCAATCTTTCATTCTCATGACGCCTACCGATAAAACGCGTTATATTGAAAAGATGGTTTTTGGAGGAGAAAATGTAAACATGCTAATGGTCAATTGCAAAGAATTAATAAGAGAACGTAAAAACGAACTGATGCTCGTTACCCGAGAACGTGAAACTATTGAAAAAATGTTGAAGGATCTCAATATAAAAAAGATTAACGGAGTTATGAAAGAACGATTAAGTGATGAAGAATATTCTTCACAAATAGAACATTTTGAACGAACAGGTGTTTCATTAAAAAATAAATTAATGAAAACGGAAAATTTATTAAAAATACGGGAAGATGTTACAAAACAACTATCGCAAATACCCTCAATTGATGATGAAATAGAAAAGATTGAATATGAATTGAATCGTATATTTAGTCATAAAGAACAATGGGTAAAATATCAGCTAGAATATAATAAGCTCAAAAAATTAAATGAGCCAGTCTTGGAAATGGATGAGATAGAAAAAATAATATCAGATATGAAAAAAATTATAAGATTGGAAGAAGAAACTAATAATATTGAATCGTTAAAAAATAAAATTACGGTATACAATAAACAGATCACAGATTCCACTGTTCATATGACATGTCCTGCATGTCATATGGATGTTGCAATGTGGTGCAATAAACTTATTATTCCTTCAATTAAAGGTTCCAATAACAACAAGATTTTAACATTGGATGAATCCAAGAAGCTGGAACAAAAACTAACTTGCGCTAAGATTCATTTGGACGAATTAGAACAAAAAGTTTTAGAAAGTGATAAAATAAGAATAGAATATCCAGGATTAAAAGATGCTCGATCAAAACTGAGTAATATTTTGAAAGTAAAAAGTAATAATGAAGCATATATGACTAAAAAATTATTATGTTCATCGATAAAGGTTTCATGTCCTGATTATGATGACGAAGAAGATATTCTTCGTAAAAAGAAAAAATATATTTACGAACGCAAAGAAAAAGAATCTGTACTTTCCAATCTTGTAATTAAATACGATCCAACCGATTTGAAGGAACAGATAAATTTAACCATTAATTCAATATCTAATCTTACATCAGACAAGAAAATATCCCAATCAATAACATATTGGGAAAAGGTTTCCAATCTAATTGAAGCAGAATCTAATCTTAATCGTAGTTATCCTCGAGCTATTAAATTGCAAGAAATCATTAAAACTGCAGAAACATTAGCTATGATGCAAATGATCGATGAAATAAATTTACATGCTCAATTGTATATGGATTATTTCTTTGATGATTTAAATGTAATGCTTGTTTTTGATGGTGTGAAACTGAATTCAGTGGTAATTCAAAATGGTCATGATAGTGATTTACAGAATCTATCTGGTGGTGAATTAGCTCGAGTAATCTTAGCCTTTACTATAGCTCTTGCCGAAATAAACAATGTGCAATTGTTAATGCTTGATGAATGCGTAGCATCTTTGGATCAAGAATCTACAGCTCATGTAATTGACACTATAAAGACAAATTATAAAGGATTCATACTATGTATTGCTCATCAAACAACTACCGGAGTATTTGATCATGTACTTGAATTATAAATAAGGTTAAAAAAAGACAAGTATACTAAAAATATAATGTATTCAAGAGTAAACGAACTTTATCAAAGACCCGTAGAAATAAAAGTGACCACAGCAATTCATGGGTCTTCTTATGATCCAGATGCATTTGGTCCAGCTTTCTGGTTTACCATCCATAATGCAACAACCACATATCCCAATATACCAACAAAATTTGTTCAAGATGGTATGAAACAATTAATATCTAATATGCCTCTATTGATACCTTGTATAACATGTAAAGAACATTTTTTTACATTTTTAAAGACAGTTGATTTGGACGACGTAACGTCGTCCAAAGAAAAACTCTTTAAATTTTTCATTGATGTACACAATTATGTAAATCATCGGTTTGGAAAACCGATGATGTCCCTTTCTGATGCAAAAAAAATGTATGGGTTTGATAAACCCGGAATTGGCTCCATGATCCGTATTACATATTCTTAATATTTACTTTTTATCAGTTATCACTTTAACACGATCTTTGATCATTGCATTCCATTCCTTCGGATTGGTTTTTTTCATTTTATCATCATATGGGAATGAACCATCTGGATTACGCTTAACAGTACTTCCATATTTTGAACTATTATCTGGAATTTTAAAACCATACACCTGCTTTTCTGTGCCACTTACAAATACCTCTCCAATTTTTCCGGATTTACTCATTTATTAAAAAAATAATTTCTATAAATTTTTCAATATTTTTATTGCTTTTTAGTCACTTAAACAATAATTTTTCACATTAAATTTTCTATACTTTTCAGTATAGAAAATGGATGCCCCCACTATAAGAGACCTTTAGAGATTGCTCTCTAAGATATTCCTAGCCCCAAACATCGCTAGGAATTGTGACATCCAACCATCGTTTCACCTCATTACATTATTTACATTATTTACAGCATTATATACAGCATTATTTAAACAGCATTATATACAGCATTATATACATCATTATATACAGCATTATTTAAACAGCTCCATTTGCTATGGCGTATTCTACGCAGTCCTCATGATTATTAGAACGTGCATATTTCAAACAGTTTGGTGTCCAAGGACACCCATTTTCATGAGCATACTTGATACATTCAAAGCGGCCAAGCAGCATTGACAGATCCATACTTATAGCTGTCCAAGAACATCCTAACACCTCATAAGCATATTTAACACATGCTATGTTGCCGTCAAGCATACTCTCACCCAGTAACAAGCTATAAGAAGCACCATTACTACAACCATATTGGATAATATCCATACAATTCATGTTCATTGCATGTTTCATGCTTTGCGATTCCCAAGGACATCCATTTTCATGGGCAAATTTCACTACTTCAAGCTTTCCACTCATTATCGCTCCATACATTGATCTGCGGTGCCATTTACACCCGTTATTGAGAGCATATTTGGCACATTCGATGTTTCCTGAGTTCAAAGCATCACTCAAAGAATCATTATTCCATTGAGCTCCGCATTCACGAGCGTACTTGACCAAGTCAAGCACACCATCCAGTAATGCAATATTCATATCATGAGAAGAGATTTTGCATCCGTTCTGATAAGCGTATTGAACGCAATCCAGACTTCCTGAGCTCATAGCTTCACCCATGGACAGATTATCGAACTCGATTCCATGTTCATGACTATGCTTAGCATATGCAATATTAGAATTTGCCAATGCCAAATTTAGCACACTTGAAAACACTGGACAACCATTGTCCAGAGCGTAGTTGGGACTCACCAGATCTCCTGATTGCATTGCATAAGATATGGAAAGAACATCCCATTGGGCTCCCTTCTCACGAGCATACGCAATACAATCAAGATTGGAACCTTTCAGTGCAGCATTTAGTTCATCTGTGTACATTCCACACCCATTTTCATGAGCGTATTTAGCACATTGCAGATGACCTCCCGTTAACGCTGCAATCAATGAAAAGTTATCTAGTGAACACCCATTTTCACGAGCGTATTTAGCACATTCCAAATTACCATTCAGTAATGCTGTGTTCAATGAATCAGAATCCATTACACAACCTTTCTGACGAGCATATACAATACATTCCAAATGTCCTTTTGTCATCGCCGTGTGCAAATCTGGTTTGAAACAGCAACTGTCTATCAAATAACGCGATAACGCTTTTGGGAGCATATTAGTAGGAATGTCATATTTTACGATGACATTCCTACACATCCTCTGAAGAGCGTAAGTGTTAATTTCTACAGCCATTGTACTTTTGCTACGATATAGCACCGTAAAAAGTTCATATTTTTAAAAAAATAACAATTCAAATTTTGTTTTATCTATTCAATATGAGATCTGTTCTGTTTATTATATACTATCTTTCTATACTATCTTTCTATACTTTTCAGTATAGAAAATGGATGCCCCCACTTTAAGAGACCTTTAGAGATTGCTCTCTAAGATATTCCTAGCCCCAAACATCGCTAGGAACTGTGACATCCAGCCATCATTTCACTTCTTTACAATATATACATCATATTTACAACATAGTTACAACATACAAATGGATGCCCCCACTATAAGAGACCTTTAGAGATTGCTCTCTAAGATATTCCTAGCCCCAAACATCGCTAGGAACTGTGACATCCAGCCATCGTTTCACTTCTTTACAATATATACATCATATTTACAACATTATTACACAACTATATAGTTATATTTATTTAATCCCATTACATCTTTTGTATACTTTAATATATCACGAGTACTATTGCGCATTTCGATGCATACCACGTAGTTCTTATCATATGGACATCCGTTTTCATGACAAAACTTGATAACATCAAGATTATATGTTCTTATTGCCATGTCCATTGTATTTTCTGTCCATGAACATCCGTTGTCAAGCATGTATTTCAGAAGCGGAACATTTTTCAATAGTACAGCACTCTCCATAGAATTATGAGGCAATGGAATACCTTGTTCATGTATGCACTTTACAAATTTGAATGATCCGATCGACACTGCTTCTTTCATCATATCTTCATCCCAGACAAATCCATTATTGACTGCGAATTTCCATGATTTCCTATCCCAGTATCCACCATTTATGCTTCCTTTGGTCCAAGGACATCCATTGTTGTAGGCATACTTCACAAGCTTGAACTGTCTATGTCCCATTGCACCTCCCATGCTTTTTGGTGTGAATTTGCATTGCATCACTTCAAAAGCATACTTCAATATATCAAGAGAAGTGGTCGTCATGCAGACATCCATCAAGGTGTCCTTGTCATACGGACATCCGTTTTCATGACAAAACTGAACAACATTGCTATTTTCAGTTTTTACTGCCTTGATCATTGTTTCTCCAGTCCATGGACATCTTTTTTTAAGCATGTATTGCAGTAGCTCTATATCGGTAGCTCGTACAGCAATATCCATGGAATCATGAGCCCATGGAGCACCTCGTTTATGTGCATACTTTACAAATTTGAATGATTTGGCCTTTAACGCGTATTTCAAAACATCTTCGTCCCAGACACCACCATTCACTGCTTTGATCACATATTGAACTACATCCATCTTATTAGATATTATCGCATGAAAGATACATTTCTTATCAAACGAACGTCCATTTGCAAGAGCGTACTTGACAAATTTAATCTCTCCAATCTCCAATAAATCATACAAGTTTTGCATCGCCCATCTATCACCGTTTTCTTGAGACCACACGTGAGCCCGTTTGATACATTCGTAATGTCTGTTTAAGATTGCTTGATCAATGTCGCCTTCTAGCTCTGTACAACACTCCATTTCACCCTCTTCCTCATGTACGAACATTGGACATTGTTTTATCATTTTTGAAGGTACATGCATCGCTGCAGTAACTCTCAAAGCGATTTTCCGGAGAGATTCAACACTAAAGATTTGTTCACTCATGTTTATTTATTTGGTAGGGAACTGTGAGAACACTGTAAAACACAGTAATACACCGTAATACACCGTAAAACACAGTAAGGATTCTTCTATATTTTTTAGAAGAATCAGATTCAAATTTTCTATACTTTTCAGTATAGAAAATGGATGCCCCCACTATAAGAGACCATTAGAGATTGCTCTCTAAGATATTCCTAGCCCCAAACATCGCTAGGAATTGTGACATCCAGCCATCATTTCACTTCTTTACAATATATACATCATATTTACAATACATCATATACTAAGATCATATTTTCATAATAGTTTTTATATAATTGATCAAAGCCTCCTTGGTGTCAAAATATTTGACTAAGTCCTTCAATATCGTTAATTCGTGTTTTATCTGTTTCTCCTCAACTATTCCTTTCAAGTAACCAGGGGTGGTCGTTGTGAAATTGACCAAAGTCACCAATGAATCTTTTTCTTCGTAAAGAACCTTTCTTTTAGAAACACATGAAATTTTCATCTGCACGAATTCTTTTTTAATCTCACGCATGCGTTCTTTGGATTGACGTGTTAGTTTTGTTTTTTCTCTTTCTGGTAATCTAGAATGAAGAACTATATCATTTTGGTTAATTTCTTTACGTATCTCAGAGATACGTTCTTCTGATTGACGTACCAGTTTTATTTCTTCTCTTTGTGGTAGTTTAGATCGGACGACGTTAATTAATTTATTAACGTCGTCTTCATCGTCATCACTCCATTCTTCATCTGTATCTAAAACTGCATCCGACTCGTCGTCATCTGATTCTGTGAACCAGCTCAACGAATCTTCATCTGAATCTTCTGACTCTTCTGACTCTTCTGATTCTTCTTCTTTTCGACGATAAAATCCTCTACAGTATGATGGTGAAGAGGAATCATCTGAAGAATCATCATCTGAAGAATCATCATCTGAAGGAACAATATCCGAAGAATCTACACATGAAGAATCATCATCTGAAGAATCTACACATGAAGAATCATCATCCGAATAATTTTCATCTCCGCAATCTCCACATCCATTTTCACGGGCGTATTGAAGGCATTCAGGATCTAAGTTTTCATCATACTTACAAATCGCACTATGAGTCCACAAGGCTCCGTTTTCACGACTCCATTTAAGCCATTTTACATTTCCATCTGTTAATGATAGACGTAAAATGCAACTTTCCTTAACAGCTCGTTTACTTGGATTAGAGGCCTTAGCACACTCTAGATGATCATTCTGATATGCTGAAAATAAATTATTTGAACAACAACATTCATACTGGAAATCTTTTTGTAATATATTTGGAAGCGATTGAATAGAAACATCATTTGAATGAATGACAATTCTACATAATCGTTGCAGATCAGTTGGTTCGAACAGAGCCATTTTGAGAAGTACTGTAGAAAAAACTGAGAACAATAAAAACACTGAGTAAACTGTAATAAAACAGTAAGGATTCTTTTATATTTTTTAGAAGAATCAGATTCAAATTTTCTATACTTTTCAGTATAGAAAATGGATGCCCCCACTATAAGAGACCTTTAGAGATTGCTCTCTAAGGTATTCCTAGCCCCAAACATCGCTAGGAATTGTGACATCCAGCCATCGTTTCACTTCATTAATAATAAAAACATATTTACAACATATCATATTATCTACAGTTATGAAAAAATGGATACCCCCACTATAAGAGACCTTTTGAGATTGCTCTCAAAGGTATTCCTAGCCCCAAACATCGCTAGGAATTGTGACATCCAGCCATCATTTCACTTCTTTACAATATATACATCATATTTACAACATAATTACATCATTTCAAACTAAGAACATATTTACACAGAATATAATCCCATTACTTCAGATGTATATTTTAATAAATCACGAGTGTAATTGTTTATTTTGATGTTCACCATGTAGTTCTTATCATACGGACATCCGTTTTCATGACAAAATCTGATAAGCACCAAATATTTTGTATTAATTGCAATATGCATTGTTTTTTTGGTCCATGGACATCCGTTGTCAACCATGTATTGCATAAGCTCAATATTTAGAAATGGTACAACAATATCCATAGAATCATGAGGCCATGGAACACCTTGTTCATGGGCATATTTCACAAATTCTAAATCTCCGATCGACAATGCTTCTTTCAAAACATCTTCATTCCAGACAAATCCATTCTTGATTGCGAATTCCCATGTTTTGCTATCCCAGAATCTATTTTTAATGCATTCTTTTGACCAAGAACATCCATTTTTGTAGGCATACCTCACAAGGTTGAATTTTCCATCGTCCATTGCATAGGACATGCTTTTTGGTGTGAATTTGCATTGCATCACTTCAAAAGCATACTTCAATATAGGAAGAGAAGTGGTCGTCATGCAGACATCCATCAAGGAGTCCTTGTCATACGGACATCCGTTTTCATGACAAAACTTAACAACATTTTTATTTTGAGTTTTTATTGCCTTGATCATTGTTTCTCCAGTCCATGAACATCCGTTTTCATGCATGTATTGCATAAGTTTTATATTGGATGTTCGTACAACAATATCCATAGAATCATGAGGCCATGGAACGCCTTGTTCACGTGCATACTTTACAAATTTGAATGATTTGGCCACAAGTGCCTTTTTCAAAACATCTTTATCCCAGACACCACCCTTCGTTGCTTTGATCACATATTGAACTAAATCCATATTTTTAGATTTTATCGCACGCAAGAGAGATTTATCATCAAATGAACATCCATTGGTAATAGCGTACTCGACAAATTTAATCTCTCCAATGTCCAATAAATCATTCAAGTTTTGCTTCTTCCATTTCCAATCGTTTTCCTTATCCCAATGGTAAGCCGTTTCGATACAATCATAATGTTTGTTCAATATTGCAGCACAAATCTCACTTCCTATATATGTGCAGCATTCATTACTTAGCTGCTCCTGTATTTTCCTTGGAAGTTTTTTCATTACTTTTGAAGATGGACGCTTCTCTGCAATAACACTCAAAGCGATTCTCCGGAGAGATGCAACATTAAAGGTTTGTTCACTCATGTTTATTTATTTGGTAGGAAACTGTGAGAACACTGTAATACACCGTAATACACCGTAAAACACAGTAAGGATTTTTCCATATTTTTTAGAAGAATCAGATTCATATTTTATTTTTCTATACTTTTCAGTATAGAAAATGGATGCCCCCACTATAAGAGACCTTTAGAGATTACTCTCTAAGATATTCCTAGCCCCAAACATCGCTAGGAATTGTGACATCCAGCCATCATTTCACTTCTTTAATAATAAGAACATATTTACAACATATTTACAACATATTTACATAATATTTACATACAAATGGATGCCCCCACTATAAGAGACCTTTAGAGACTTATCATTTTGCTCTAAGATATTCCTAGCCCCAATCATCGCTAGGAACTGTGACATCCAGCCATCATTTCACTTCTTTACAATATATACATCATATTTACAACATAGTTACAACATACAAATGGATGCCCCCACTTTAAGAGACCTTTTGAGACTGTGCTCTAAGGTATTCCTAGCCCCAAACATCGCTAGGAACTGTGACATCCAGCCATCGCTTCACTTCATTACAATATATACATCATATTTACAACATATTTACAACATATTTACACAGAATCTAATCCAAAGCATAGTTCTTATCATTCGGACATCCATTTTCACGACAAAACTTGATAACCTTCAAATATTGGGTATTCATTGCATTGCGCATTGTATTTTCGGTCCATGGACATCCGTTGTCAACCATGTATTGCATAAGCTCAAAATTTAGAAACGGTAGAACAATATCCATAGAATCATGAGGCCATGGAACACCTTGTTCGTGTGCATACTTCACAAATTTGAAAGATCCAATCGACAATGCTTCTTTCAAAACATCTTCATCCCAGACAAATCCATTATTGATTACGAATCTCCATGTTTTCCTATCCCAGTATCCACGTCTAATGCATTCTTTTGTCCAAGAACATCCATTTTTGTAGGCATACCTCATAAGTTTGAATTTTCCGGTTCCCATTGCATAGGTCATGCTTTTTGGTGTGAATTTGCATTCCATCACTTCAAATGCATACTTCAATATAGGAAGAGAAGTGGTCGTCATGCAGACATCCATCAAAGTGTCCTTGTCAAACGGACATCCGTTTTCATGACAAAACTTAACAACATCGACATTTGCAGTTAGTACTGCCTTGATCATTGTTTCTCCAGTCCATACGCATCCGTTTTCAAGCATGTATTGCAGAAGATTTATATTGGTAGTTCGTACAGCAATATCCATGGAATCGTGATCCCATGGAACACCTTGTTCATGTGCATACTTTACAAATTTGAATGATTTGGCCACAAGTGCCGTTTTCAAAACATCTTTATCCCAGACACCACCCTTCACTGCTTTCATCACATATTGAACTACATCCATCTTATTAGATCTTATCGCATAAAAGATAGAATTACTAATCAACCAACAACCGTTTGCAAGAGCGTACTCGACAAATTCAATCTCTCCAATCACCAATAAGTCATTCAGGTGAGAATTTGACCATTTCCAATTGTTTTCCTTATCCCAAAGGTAAGCTCGTTTGATACAATCATAATGTCTGTTCGAGATTGCTTCATGAATCTCACTTCCTAGCCTTGTGCAGCAGTCATACTTAAGATCATCCTGTATGTTCTTTGGAAGTTCTTCTATCACTTTTGAAGAAAAACGTTCCTCTGCAGTAACTACTAGAGCAAGTCTCCTGAGAGATGCAACACTATAGGTTTGTTGACTCATGTTTATTTATTTGGTAGGAAACTGTGAGAACACTGTAATACACCGTAATACACCGTAATACACCGTAAAACACAGTAAGGATTTTTCCATATTTTTTAGAAGAATCAGATTCAAATTTTATTTTTCTATACTTTTCAGTATAGAAAATGGATGCCCCCACTATAAGAGACCTTTAGAGATTGCTCTCTAAGATATTCCTAGCCCCAAACATCGCTAGGAATTGTGACATCCAGCCATCATTTCACTTCAATATACATTATTTACAATATTTTACAATATTTTACAACATAACTACATCATTTCAAACTAAGAACATATTTACACAGAATATAATCCCATTACTTCAGATGTATATTTTAATAAATCACGAGTGTAATTGTTTATTTTGATGTCCACCACGTAGTTTTTATCATACGGACATCCATTTTCATGACAAAATCTGACAACCTTCAAATATTTGATATTAATTGCTTTGCGCATTGTATTTTCGGTCCATGGACATCCGTTATCAACCATGTATTGCATAAGCTCAATATTTAGAAACGGTAGAACAATATCCATAGAATCATGAGGCCATGGAACACCTTGTTCATGGGCATACTTTATAAATTTGAAAGATCCGATCGACAATGCTTCTTTCAAAACATCTTCATCCCAGACAAATCCATTCTTGATTGCGAATTTCCATGTTTTACTATCCCAGTATCCACCATTTATGCTTCCTTTCGTCCAAGGACATCCATTGTCGTAGGCATACTTCACAAGGTCGAATTTTCCTATTGCACGTCCCATGCTTTTTGATGTGAATTTACATTGCATCACTTCAAATTGATACTTCAATATAGGAAGAGTGTATCCCATGCAGACATCCATCAAGGTATCCTTGTCAAACGGGCATCCGTTTTCATGACAAAACTTAACAACATCGATATTATCAGTTTTTACTGCCTTGATCATTGTTTCTCCAGTCCATGGACATCCATTTTCAAGCATGTATTGCAGAAGATTTATATTGGTAGCTCGTACAGCAATATCCATGGAATCATGATTCCATGGAACACCTTGTTCATGGGCATACTTTACAAATTTGAAAGATTTGGCCATAAGTGCTTTTTTCAAAACATCTTTATCCCAGACACCACCCTTCATTGCTTCGATCACATATTGAACTACATCCATCTTATTAGATCTTATCGCATGAAAGATAGAATAATCATTAAACGAACTTCCGTTTTCAAGAGCGTACTCGACAAATTCAATCTTTCCAATCTCCAATAAGTCATTCATGTGAGATTCTGACCATTCCCAACCTTTTTCTTTATCAAAAAGGTAAGCTCGTTTGATACAATCAAAATGTCTGTTCAATATTGCCGCACAAATCTCACTTCCTAAGTATGTGCAGCAGTCATGATTAAGCTCATCCTGTAAGTTCATTGGAAGTTCTTCTATCATTTTTGAAGGAAAAGGCTTCGCTGCAATAACTCCTAGAGCGAGTCTCCTGAGAGATGCAACACTAAAGGTTTGTTGACTCATGTTTATTTATTTGGTAGGAAACTGTGAGAACACTGTAATACACCGTAATACACCGTAAAACACAGTAAGGATTTTTCCATATTTTTTAGAAGAATCAGATTCAAATTTTATTTTTCTATACTTTTCAGTATAGAAAATGGATGCCCCCACTATAAGAGACCTTTAGAGATTGCTCTCTAAGATATTCCTAGCCCCAAACATCGCTAGGAATTGTGACATCCAGCCATCGTTTCACTTCAATATACATTATTTACATTATTTTACAACATAATTACGGTAGAACAATATCCATAGAATCATGAGGCCATGGAACACCTTGTTCATGAGCATACTTTAATCCCAGTATCCACCATTTATGCTTATACTTCACAAGGTTGAATTTTCCCATTGCACGTCCCATGAATTTACATTGCATCACTTCAAATGCATATTTCAATATAGGAAGAGTGTATCCCATGCAGACATCCATCAAGGTGTCCTTGTTAAACGGACATCCGTTTTCATGACAAAACTTAACAACATCGATATTATCAGTTTTTATTGCCTTGATCATTGTTTCTCTAGTCCATAAGCATCCATTTTCAAGCATGTATTGCAGAAGATTTAAATTGGTAGCTCGTACAGCAATATCCATGGAATCATGATTCCATGGAACACCTTGTTCATGGGCATACTTTACAAATTTGAAAGATTCGGCCACAAGTGCTTTTTTCAAAACATCTTTATCCCAGACACCACCCTTCATTGCTTTGATCACATATTGAACTACATCCATCTTATTAGATCTTATCGCATGAAAGATAGAATTATCATCAAACGAACATCCGTTTTCAAGAGCGTACTCGACAAATTCAATCTCTCCAATCTCCAATAAGTCATTCAAGTGAGAATCGAACCATTCCCAACCTTTTTCTTTATCCCAAAGGTAAGCTCGTTTGATACAATCATAATGTCTGTTCGATATTGCATCACAAATCTCACTTCCTATATATGTACAGCAGTCATACTTAAGCTCATCCTGTAAGTTCATTGGAAGTTCTTCTATCATTTTTGAAGGAAAAGGCTTCGCTGCAATAACTCCTAGAGCGAGTCTCCTGAGAGATGCAACACTAAATGTTTGTTGGCTCATGTTTATTTGGTAGGAAACACTGAGAAAACTGTAATAAACAGTAAGGATTATTCTTTATTTTTTTTAAAGAATCAGATTCAAAATTTCTATACTTTTCAGTATAGAAATGGATGCCCCCACTTTAAGAGACCTTTAGAGATTGCTCTCTAAGATATTCCTAGCCCCAAACATCGCTAAGAATTGTGACATCCAGCCATCATTTCACTTCATTAATAATAAGAACATATTTACATAATATTTACAACATATTGAAATACAAATGGATGCCCCCACTATAAGAGACCTTTAGAGATTGCTCTCTAAGATATTCCTAGCCCCAAACATCGCTAAGAATTGTGACATCCAGCCATCGTTTCACCTCATTATTTACAATATCTTACAATATTATTATAACATTTCAAACTAATAACATACTAACAATATATCATATTTACAACATTATTACCATAAGCATCTAATTTAACATAACAGCTTTATAAATTCGGTTCATCAAGGCGTCCGCGATCTTTATTTCATCCCTCTGTTTCCATGGCAAAAGCTGCATGAGAATATCTTTTGAAATTTTAATCACTTCTTCATCTTTGGTATTATTGCTAATTTTTAATGAAGAACGTGTCATATCGATAATCTGTTGTTTTCTCACTTTATCTATGCTGTTAGTGATCATTTTGCATAAGATTTCTTTGTCAGAATCAATGCCATTTTGAGCATAAATTTCAAAGCGTTTCTTGGCTTTCACGGGCGCGTTTTGGTAACTGACGGATTGCAATGATAATTCTTCTTCAACAAGCTCATTCAATTTATTGGCATGTTCGATGATAGTCTCTGATATATTTTCAGAGTACCATCTCAGTTTACCAAGAATAGGGAAATGAACATCAGTTGAAGATGGGAATTTCAGGAGCTCTGTCAGACTGTACTTACTGAAATTATGACATAGGTAATAGATTGGTAGTTTAAGCTTACTATATGTAGGCGAGGTTGGTGAATCACAAACGTGATGATCAAGATAAATGAGACCTTCAGGATGGATGATATCAGTTTTTGTTCCATTGAACCATTTGCTGTTCAGTTCTGAGACTGTCATTTGTTCCTTAATTGTCTTTTCAATATCCTTCATGATCTGAATGGTATCTGAAGTGTTGGACACTTTACACCAAGCTGGTTGAGAAATATCAACATCCTGTTTATAGTGAGGGATGTAGTCCACTCCGTTGCATGTTCCCAAAAAGAAGAGATCACTGAACGGATACGCGATTGCAAGCTCGGTATGTATCTTGTTTTCATGCGTTGTTCTATTTTTACAAACCATTTCAAATATCAAACTAACTACTTTGTCAGATGTTAATGTTTTTATTTTTTGAGCAAACGTGTTTTTGATGGAATCCCATATTTTGTCATTTGATGTCTCAGAAATAGGAAGATCGCAAAATGCTGCCACTGCAGTCACAAAATAATCTTTCATGGGTTCACTCATGTAGACATTTCCTGATGTAGCTGGAATGTACATCCCTTCATCAGTTATGACATGATAAATACCGCGAATCTTAGTGTACGTCCTCATGAGGTCATGTTCGGGTGTATTAATTGGATAAAAAGACACTACAAGAAGAGAACCATCAACTTTCTGTGTAACATACGCATCTTCAAGAGGAATGTTTTCTTTCTGATTGAATGTTTTCATGATTGTTTGTTGGTGTGTGTCTAAAGTGTCAATTTTTCCATTATCCTGAACATCCTGAGTGTCAACCACACCCTCTTCAAGGTGTGCTTTTGTTAGCAGCTCTGCTCCTCGAATAAGACTGTTTTTTATTTCATACACTTCAGAAGAGCAATTGATTGCGTATCCTCGTCCTCTTGCTTCTCGAGCCCATCTAGGTTTCCATAACTGATTAATTCCATCAATGTATTTCACCACAACAATGTACTTGAGCTGAACGTCATTGAACTCTTCAATCTTGATATTGAAATGAGTGTGTTCAAACATTTCTTTCACCAGCTTGATTCCTCCTCGTTTGTACAGATGTGAAATGAACTGAACTAATGTCATGTCAACAGTTTCTTCTATACACGGTGGTCTTGCAATCACAGATTGGGCTTTATAATTTCCCAGTACGAGTTCCATCAGATGCATCAACTGTGAGTCCATAAGGCCTGACCATCCACATACCATTTGAAAATGAGGTTTTTTATACTCTTTTGGATTAATTTCTGAGCGTTCCGTCACACTTACCAGGTTTTCCCAAACGAGGTTTCCCCCAATTGGATTTGTAAAATCCTGAGGACGTTCCTTGTTGATTTTTATCTGTTCTTCGACGGTACACCCTATCCTATTCATTGTTTCATCTTCGGTGAATTCATTGGATCTGTGCAACCAAACTGCAATCCTGAGACTTTCTTGAGCAATTTCAGGAATTATGTCACAAAAATGCATGTACATGGTACTCAATGTATCTACAATCACAATGTTACCCATCAATAGGTTGTATTTGATGTCTTTTCTTAGCTTAGAATTGATCTCATTAGCCCATTGTTTTTTGTTTGCAACGTAGTAATCCAAAGCTTCTCTGTAAATAGCGCCAGTAATCTCTGAAGGGTCAATAGATGGTTTCTTCATGTATTTACGTGAAATGTTAACCATGTAATTGTCTCTGCTGAAGATTACAACCTTTGCACCAAAGTCTTGGAGATGTTCTTTCAGTTTTCTAGCCATCGTAGATTTTCCTTGTCCACTGTTACCTTGCATCATTATCAAGACTCCTTTTGTAGTTCCATGACGTATCATGAAATCGGAGTGCGTTACTGTGTTTGTAACGATATTCTTGAAATCTTCTTGAGTGGAAAGCACCATTTCTTTCTCAGCTTCATCGTGTTTACTGCTTTGGATAGCAAGTGTATCACCAATCCGGAGAGCACAAATTAGGTCCTTAACCTCTGGGGTAAGCAAACTGAAAGAATCCATATTCAGTGATCCAGCTTCTCTTGGAAAGCGAGCATGATAACCACACATGTGATAGTTGATCGCCGTAGCAATATCAGAAATGTCTGATTTGGTAAGATTGAAAGTATCCAATAATTCTTCAGATGTTATGTTTTCAACAATTGCAGAACCTACAATTCCATGTCCTTTCATACATAAATGGTTTCCTCTAGGTACTGTACATCCAGGTTTGCCAATGTCGTGGAGAAACCCAGCCAAAAAGAATTTCCATTGATTTGGATAATTCATTTTGGCTGCGTATAATCCACATTGTATGGCACATTCCATCAGATGCTCATAAAGGCTTTCATTATGAGGTGTAGTCAGGGTCTTTCCGTTTACCACCTTCTTATGAAAATGTTCCGATTGGATCCATTCTAGAAGGTCGTTTCCGGTTTTCAGTTTGTCATAAACAGAAGTGTTTAGGGCAACTGTTGAGAAGATCTCGGTAAAAGCAGCGGCGGTAATCATGATTACGCAGTGAAATAATACACATATTTTCAAATATATTTTTTTCAAATCTTGCTCACAAATTTAAATGATGATGAGTTATGAATTATAATAATAGAATAAAATGAATATGGAAACATTTAATCCAACCCATCCTTCTAATGAGGCATCTCTTACTGATACACAATTGACAGTTGCTAAAAAAGAATTAATCAAAACGACAGACTTCCCACGCGTTAATCGGAGATTTATTGATCCAGTGAAACCAGGAGAACCAAAATTTGCGCTATTTTCTTATATCAATCATTCGGACTCAGAAATGATAGAATTTTTAGAAGCTGTTAAGGATACACTTAAACCATCATTCAAAAAGAGACTGGAAAAATTACAGAGTCGTTCTAATATTGTAAAAGGCGTGGCTAAGATTAGGGGAGCATATCTTACCCAACAAGAAGCTGAGATAAGAGCTGAAGAAATTGTGAGGGACATTGATTCTTCTAATTCTGTATTTACATGTATTATTGGAGCACCGTTCCCATTGATTTCTGAAGGTTTTGCTGAAGAAATCAGTGAGGTTGATCTCAGACAAGAAACAGAAAATGCAATCTCTCAAAATGTTCGTAATCAAAGGACGAAAGATAAAAGAGAAATTGAAGAGATTAAGATGCGTGAAGAAGAATTAATGCGCAATGCAGAAAAAGATCCTAATGCTGACGATGAAGATAATTACACAGCTCAACGTGTTAAATTAGCACATTTGAGATATTCAATTGAACAACATCTTATTAAAAGAGCTGAATGCGTAGATAATGAGAAGAGATGCGTAGAATGGCTTCTAGATATGAAAAATAGACACCCAGAATTTGAAGAGAGATATATGGAAAAATACATGGCCGGTCGCAAAGCTGCACATATTCCTGACGATCACATTCCAGAAGGTTTTATGAGATATATGAATGATCCATTAATCAAACTGGAATAAATACTCTTAAATTTCTCTTAATATAAAATGCAGAAAAAAGATTGCGAACAGCTTAAATTAATTCCATATATCAATCCACTCACAAGGAGAAAAATAAATCCTGATGCACCAAATGGTATTTTTTCAAAATTACGCAGAGAATGCTTTGAGAAGTACGAAATTCGCGTGAGAAGTAAATCTCCTAGCGGTGTTCCTGCACGTTCTAAGAGCCGTAGTAAGAGCCGTAGTAAGAGCCGTAGTAAGAGCCGTAGTAAGAATAAAGCTCCAGCTGTTGTACGTAAACGTACTGTTTTACGTAAATGTAGTAAGAGTCGTAGTAAGAGTCGTAGTAGGAATAATAAACGTTCTAAGAGTAAGAGTCGTAGTAAGAGTCGTAGTAAGAGTCGTAGTAAGAGTCGTAGTCGTAGTAAGAGCATAGAACGTGTTATTATTCCAGGACGTTCCAAAAGCCGTAGCAAATCTCGTTCCAAAAGCCGTTCTATAAGCCGTAGCAAATCTCGTTCCAAAAGCCGTTCTATAAGACGTAGTACATCTCGTAATAATTTAAGTGCCATAAGAAACAGAATGAAAAAAAATCTTGCAGGAGCAGGAATACAGAGAAGAGAGTGTGAACAAATGAGAAGAAATCCTGAAAAAAATCCAATAACTGGTAAAAAAATTAATCCTCTAGCGAAAAATGGTATATTTACAAAATTATCCAAAGAATGTTTAGAAAAATACAACATAAAAGTGGGTACTAAGGCTCGAATGGATGTATGTAATATAGTAGATAAGAATGAAAGAAAATTTATAGAAAAACGCATTTTAAAACCATATCAGCAGAAAGTGGTTGATTTCATGAAACATAATAGAGCCATTTTAATGGCTCATAGCACAGGAGCTGGTAAAACGTTCACTGCCGTAAATGTGATAGTTTCATCGAGGGAAGAAAGACCTGATGCCCCAATAATAATAATTGCTCCATTGTCCGTTATTGAAAATTGGAAAAGGGAATTATGCCTCGCAGGCATTTTTGAGGCAGCATTGATATCCTTCAATAATTTTTTAAATAATCCTATGATGATTGATACATTATGCTCAAACGCAATCGTAGTTATAGACGAGGTCCACAATCTACGTACAAAAGTAACAACCCTCAATAACAATCATAAGCTTATGGCTGAATATACTGAAAAAACAGGTGTGACGAATAAAGTGGATATACCAGATATTATTAAATATAAACCTAAAAAGGGATCTATTAGCTATTATAACATCGCTTGTGCAATGAAAGGATGGAAAGTTATATTGTTAACAGCTACGCCATTAGTGAATACATTTGACGATATGAAAAATATATTCACTATGTTAGGAGTGCGCATCCCTAAAGGTAAAAAAGGCGCAACTATGGTAACTGAAGAAAATATTGCATCTTTGGTTAAAGTAATGCCTGTCTCGTACGTAAATATTAAAAAGAATCATGAAAATGGATATCCAAATTATTCAATGAAAGAATACATCATTCAATTGAATGATAAACAACGAGCTAAGTATGACAAATTTTTACATGAAGGATTCTTAAATGACGATATATTCAATAAGATTGACACGGACATGTTAATGATAGAATTAAATTTTTTGCGTCGTGCAGCTATAACAGGATTTGATGCATATTTATCTCCAAAAATAGAAGCAATTAAACAAATAATGCTCAAAAATAAACGTAAAACATTATTGTACACTGTATGGATCGAACATGGAATAAAGAAAGTAATAAAAATATTAAATATTCCTGGGTTAAAAGTTAGTGTAATTCAAGGATCTGTATCTAAAAGTGAACGTCAGAAAATAGTAGATGAATTTAATAAAGACGAAAGCTTCAAAATTCTCATTATTACATCTGCCGGTCGTGAAGGTATTGATTTGAAAGGAGTCCGTGATGTTTTCTTGGTTGAGCCAGGATGGAATGGAACATCTGAGCATCAGGCATTATCAAGAGCTGTACGATTTGGAAGTCATTTACACTTACCGGTAGCACAACAAACCGTTGATATTTATAGGATGCTTCTTGAAGATTCTGTGGATACCGAGCTTCATAATCATTATGTAAAGCATAAGAGTTATAAGGCTGATAAATTAGATGCTTTGTTAAAGAAGTATAGCATTTAATGGAAAATATGATTGTTGAGGAAAAACAAAATTTGAATATGGTTTCTAGAAAAAATATGAACATATTACTATTCAAGATGGCTGTTCCAACACTGTTCAACGGAGCTTTTAACAGTATCGTCGTGAAATGTAAGGTACTCCCTCATGTTCCTCCTACTCTTGTATGGATTAAAGAAATGGTGAAAATGAAGGTGTACATAAAACATGGACGTAGAAAGGCAATAAGGACAGTTCAGGAATGTGCTACACTTGTGGACGATAAAAAAATAATACTAAATGTAGTTAAGTGCGGTTTTGAGTTTGATCATCATCATGTAACATTGGCCATTGAGCAAAAGAAGAACAAAAGCTTGAAAGCGTTTATTGAGATGGGTTTAATTCCTCAAGAACAAAAAAAGGATAAAAACACTGAAATTGACGCAGTTGTATCACGCAACATTGAAGGGCTTAAGCTCCTGATTCAGTACGACAAAGGAACACGAAAACGTTTGTTGCTGTCTGGTTGTGCAAGTATCATCGCTTTTACATCTGATGATAATGATCCAATCTGGGTAGAATTGTTCACGTTCATACGTGAGACACTCAAACCGGATCTCAAAATGGTATTTGTTAATAGTTGCTGTGCAAGAAACGTGCAGGCACTCAGAGAACTGGCTGATCCAAATCTGGATTATCCTTATCCAGAGCACATTGACTATTCTCCAAATGAAGAATTTTATGAGTATTTCTTGTCTCGTAATCTTGTGGCGAGTACCAGGTTGTTTGTACACACACGTGACATGAACGTGGTGCATGCATTGCTTGATTCTGGTCTCAAACCATCGGAAATGGATATCAGACAAACACGGAACTTTCGAAAAATTAACTTGTACAACAAGCTGGGTTTTCAAACAGAATTTGAAACCACGTTGTACGATGATGGTATAGCGTACAACGTCGTACTACCAGGGGATGAACCAATTACTGATGATATTCTCAGTCCAGAAAGTGTTGCAGAGCTTCAAGAAGAGCTACAGCACAATTTTGAAAACATGTAAAAATTGGGCAAAGTGATTTGTTGTAAATAGTTTACATGATGTGTTGTAAATAATATTGTAAATAATGTAAATAATGTAAATAATGAGGTGAAACGATGGCTGGATGTCACAATTCCTAGCGATGTTTGGGGCTAGGAATATCTTAGAGAGCAATCTCTAAAGGTCTCTTATAGTGGGGGCATCCATTTTCTATACTGAAAAGTATAGAAAGATAATATATAATAAACAGAACAGATTTTTAATCACTTTCTACGATATTTGAATTCAATACAATGCAAAAATATAGAAAAATTATTCACGATGTCTGTCAAATCATTGTGTCGTGCTGCTGTGGAAACCTATGTTTTCAAAGGAATTAAGAAAGGAGAAATAGTGCCTTATGCTCTAAAATGGGTCAAGGAATTATCTGAAATAAAGCCATATGAAACTGAGGATACCATTCAGGCACGTGCTGTTCTGCTTAATGATAAAAAAACTATGAATTGTTTGATTAAACTAGGTTTTCTGTTTAACGAATCACATCTAGAATGCGCTCTCACAAAAAATAAAAATGAAAGTGCATTAATATTGATTAAATTAAATTTAGTACCACCTGTACAATCACCATTTCTTCTTCTTGAAAATCAAGCGTTATATTCTAGTAATGCTGAAGGAGTAAAACTTCTATTGATGCACGATCAACCTACAGTTGAGCGAACGATTGCAAGTGGATGTTTAAACATTTTAAAGCATTGTAGTAATGATGAAATATGGGACGATCTATTCAGGTACATACGTGATAATATATCTTTCGATTACCAACTGTTATTTGCTAATTGTATCCTCTGTAAAAACATTCGAGTACTAAAGATTTTTGATAATCCCGCCGTGGAATACCCTAACCCAGAACATATTAATGCCTCACCGAACATTGAATTTTATGAATACTTTATTTCTAGAGGTCTTGTTGCTAGTACAAGATTGTTTGTACTAACAGGCTGTTGTCATCTAGTGAAACATCTTCTTGATATCGGCATGAGACCCACAGAATTAGATGTCAAACAAACCAGAAGTGATCGCAAGCTTAATTTGTACAGGAGGTATGGCAACATCGAAAAAATTAGGTTTTGGATATCCGATGATGAAGCATCGGACGAAGAGGATTCTTCTCATGTATATTCTGATTATTATGATTCTGATGTTTCTGATGATTTTGATATAGATAAGACTGAGTCTGTTCGATATTATACGAGAGATCATGGTCCACCAATTGAAGATTCACCATTAACACGATCAATTGCTCTGTATGCAGATTTGTAAATAGGTCATAGTTGTAAATAATGGTGTAAATAATGGTGTAAATAATGGTGTAAATAATGGTGTAAATAATGTAAATAATGAAGTGAAGCGATGGCTGGATGTCACAATTCCTAGCGATGTTTGGGGCTAGGAATATCTTAGAGAGCAATCTCTAAAGGTCTCTTATAGTGGGGGCATCCATTTTCTATACTGAAAAGTATAGAAAAATAGTTTGTGTTAAACAGAGATTTAACAGAATGTGTTAATAATCATCTTATTTATGTTAAACAGAGATTTAACAGAATGTGTTAAATATCATCTTATTTATGTTAAACAGAGATTTAACAGAATGTGTTAAATATCATCTTATTTATGTTAAACAGAGATTTAACAGAATGTGTTAAATATCATCTTAGGGTGGAAGGATTATATTTCATATATTTTTCAGTATAGAAAAATATGAGGTCATATAATATGAATTAAAAGTAATTGCGTAGAATAAAAAGAAATAACTATGGGTATCAAAGGACTAAGAGATTTACTAAAGAAACAATCTTTCACTTATGAAAATAAAGTACCAATGAGAGATTATGCATTCAAGAAAATTGTGATTGATGCACCATTTTTCATTTGTATGTACAAAGCGGCACGTAAAGAGTTGTATGATGATGCTTTCATACAACTCTTTACGTGCCTTCTTGAAAATAATATTCATCCAACATTTGTTTTTGATGGTAAATCACCCAGTGAAAAAAATGAGGAAAAGAAAAAGAGAAATGAAAAGAAAAAATCATCTACAGAACGAATCGCAAAGCTTCATGAAGATTTGGAAATATTTCATAAAACTGGTGAAATTAGTGATGATTTACAATCTATAAATAATAAAGCACGTCTTACACAAATAGTTCTAAAGGGTAAATCTGATATTTTTTCACCTAACAATGTGAAAAAATATATTGATAAATTGGAGAATAATATATTGAACGTAACAGCTGAAGATTTCACAAATGTGAAGCTATGGTTGTCTATGTTTGGGATCCCATGGATTACAGCACCGGGTGAAGCTGAAATATTTTGTGCAGCGCTTGTAAAAAAAGGAATAGCTGATGCAGTTATGACAAAAGATACTGATGTTCTTGCATGTTGTGTACCTATAATGATATTTGACGTTGATATCTACAAAAAAGAATTTACTGAGATAAAATTAGATACTATTTTATCAGGTTTAGATTTAAACGAAGATAGTTGGCTTGATTTGTGTATAATGTGTGGTACCGATTTTAATAGTAACATACCTCGTGTTGGACCAATCACATCACTTGCATATATTAAAAAATATAAAAATATTGAGACTATTGCTGAAAACGTGACTAAATTAGACGTTTCTATATTATCACATGTAAAAACAAGAGCCTTATATCAATGTGACGATTTGCCTGAAAAATTAGAGATTGAAACGAAGCCCGATTTTGAAAAAATTGAAGAAAATATTCGTCATAAAAAACTAAAAACGACATTGTCAACAATAAAAAGACGTTTAGGTATATTCGATACATTTAACGATTTAGATGAATACCCTTGAGCGCAAGCTCAAAAGTTTTCACCTATATAAAAATATTTTATTCGTACGTAGAAGAGTACGATCGTGTCGTTTATCTTCTGGGTTACATGGATATTTTGTCTTAATACCCGATCTAAAACAATGATGTGGATACGGATGATCGGGCTCTCCTGTCCAATGTGTAAGTGTATCTAAACGTGGACGAAAACCAGCCTCACGTTCTACAACAATAGGAAAATCTGATGTATATTCACCCCTAAACCAGTTTGGATATGGAAAATAAGATCTTCCTTCTTGGGTCATAATATCTGTATTAAAATAACGATACGGAATATCCGTATCATTTTTCATCATTTTACTACTGGTCATTTTAACGTAATTCAATGTCATTTTTATATGGTTTCCATATAAAAATGGAAAATTATAATATGAATATCACGCTATCAATTAGAAGGTGTATTATTTAGGCTTATAAAAATAATCAATAGAAAATAAAATGAGCGATTTAAATTGCAAGACTGTAGCCCAATTAAAGGATATTGCAAAAACCAACGGTTTGAAGAATTATTCAAGATTGAGAAAAGCTGAACTTATACAATTGATAAGGGATAATGCGATGGCATGTCCACCTTGTCCTCCTTGTAGAGGTTCTTCAAAATCTCCTTCACGAAAACGTTCAAAATCTCCTTCACCAACACGAAGACGTTCAAGATCTCCTTCACGAACACGAAAACGTTCAAAATCTCCTTCACGAAGACGTTCAAGATCTCCTTCGCCACTACAAATAGGACAAGTTCCTAAAAGAGTAGTCTTTGATATTACTGGTCAAAATAAGGTTATGTGCGACTATGAATTGTTAAAGCTTGTGAATAAACCTGATTTGGTGAAATACGCCAAAAAAATCGGTGTAGTAGGTGTTAGTGTCAAGAAACAAGCCATATTGAATAAAATCATAGATGTATATCTTCGTTCACCTAAACGTATAAGGTCTCGTTCCAAATCTCGTTCCAAATCTCGTTCCAAATCTCGTTCCAAATCTCGTTCCAAATCTCGTTCTCCTTCAAGAGCAATAGGAGCTATAGGACCTGTTGTATCTTCACGAAGACCAGCATCTCCTAAACGTCCACCTTCAAAAGTGATTGGAGCTATAGGACCTGTTGTATCTTCACAAAGACCTGCGTCTCCTAGACGTTCACCATCGCGTGTTATGAATCCCATAATTGGTATGGCAAGACCACCTACACCTCCAATTGTTGAAGTAGCTGATGACATGGTTCCAAATGCTGTGGTATACGGTCTCACAAATATTGATAAGACAATGACCAAGACTAATTTATTGAAACACAAAGGTGTAACAAAGCCAAATTTGGTACGATATGCAGAAGAATTAGGTATAAAGGCAAAATCTTTAACCAAACCTGTGATTTTGGATAGAATTATAGCTGCTCAGATGCTTCTTCAAAGACCAGCTATTGCGGAAGCTATTGAAGAAGAAGCGGCGGCTATATCTCAAGAATTAGCGGATGAAGTGAATGATCGTGTAGAAGGTGTAGTTGGTCGATCACCCACACAAGAAGATATTCAAAACGTTATATCTCAGCGTATAGCAACAGGTGAAGAGGTAACACCCAAAGCTATAGCTGATGAGCTTATTCAAACTCCTGTACCATATTTCTATAGAAGACCTGATGAGATAGTACAGATACCTCCTTCAGAATCGTATGAGAGACGACCACGTTTCCAACAAGGACCAACAGGATTGGTGTTAGATGAAGACGTGCGATTAGAATTACTTGCAGAGATTCAGGAAGCTCAGCGAGTAGATGGTGAAGATGGATCGCCCGCAAATATAGATATACCTCAATCTCCTCCACTCTTAGTTGATGGACGACCACGTTTCCAACAAGGACCAAAAGGATTGGTGTTAGATGAAGACGTGCGATTAAAATTACTTGCAGAAATTCAAGATGCTCAGCGAGCAAGTGGTGAAGCTGTAACACCCGCAAATATAGTTAATCAATTTATACCTCAATCTCCTCCACGCTCGGTTGATGGACAAACACTTTCCAATCAAGATACGCAAGGATTAATGTTAGAAGAAGTACGATTAAAGTTACTTGAAGAGATTGAACGACAGCAGGTAATTGAAAATAATCAACCAGGAACTTCACGAAATACAACACGATTGGAATCATTAGAAAGAGCTGCTTCACGAGTAGCTTCACGATTACAAGAAAGGATACCTTCAACAGAAAGGGTACCATCACGACCACGTTCACCAGAAAGGACACGATCACTTAGGATACCATCACGACCACGTTCACCAGAAAGGACACGATCACTTAGGATCCCATCACGAGCACCTTCAGTAGAAAGGACACGATCACTTAGGATCCCATCACGAGCACCTTCAGTAGAAAGGGTACAATCACGCGTACCTTCAAATGATTTGCCACCATTGCCCTCTCTTGAACAGAGATCGGATCCGCTTTCTGAGCTTTCATCTGTAGAATCAACTATATCGCAAACGAGAAGAGTGATTAGAAATGAAGAAGATATTGAAAAAATGCTTAGAGAAATACAGAAACCTCAAAAAAGTATAGCTAATATATCTGCTGTTCAACGAAGATTGTTCAATTGTTTAGGTCTAACGAATTAAATCATTTTTAAGATATAAAATGATTTTTTGGTTACACAAATTAATACGTAGAGATAAGTATGGATTCATATATAAAAGAAATAGACGATCTACTAGCTGATTTAAGTGTGAAAATGAAAGAAGATAAAGAATGGCTTTGGAGCTTTGTATATGAAGACATAAATGAAGCTGATTCATCAGCTATAGAAATGTATATTAGAGATGTTATAAAAAAGGGGTTATTGGGTTGGAATCATAAAATTTTCGAGGCTTCGAAGCAAAGCCAAGAAGATCATGATTGTTATACAAGTAATCCGTTTGAAGCCGAAGAAGGTGTTGTTGAATGTATAAAATGTAGTTCAACTAAGGTATATTCTGTTTCAGTTCAAACAAGAGCAAGTGATGAGTCTATGACAACAATGGCTCAGTGTACTTTATGTAAAACAAAGTGGTCATACAATGGTTAGATACATTTTTGGGGGCATTCAAATATATTTCATATGTGCAAACATATGAAATATCAATGCAAATACAAAATGAAAACATTTCATATAATTCTTTTATTTATAATATTTGTAGCTGTTTGGTATTATTTATCGTTAAAATACGAACAATACCTTGAGAACGAACCTACTATATTACGTTTGAAAAATAAACTATATCCGGTGTTTCCTGAATTAAAATATGTTAAAATAATGAAGGGTGGGTCTTCATATATCCTCAATAAGAAAAAAATTTACCTTTGTACAGAATCAAAGGGAATCGTATATGACGATAATATGTTAACATATGTAATCTTACATGAATTAGCTCATTCAATGTGTCCTCAATTGAATCATACAAAACAATTTAAGGAAATATTTGACGTTTTATTGAAAAGAGCAATACGGCATAAATTATATGATCCAACTAAACCAAAACCCGAAAATTATTGTGAAAATTAATAAAAATGGATGATAAACTAAAAATCAATAATTTGCGGCAAGATTTGATCGATTCAAATCTAAGAATATTTATTAACATATTGAGATCGAAATACAGCCATAAAAAAGAAGTAAAAAGATTAAAATAATACTAAAAATCAGATACTAAAAATATATCTTTAATAATATATCTCTAATAATAAAACAAGTTATAATGGCAGGAAATTTAAGTCTTGAAGCATCAATCCGCACATGTAAAATAGATCCTGCATATGCGGCAAAGGTACAAAGCGATCGATTCCTTAATCCTCATAACATGGTATGTCCTATTTGGAATGGATATGAAAGTGCTGGACGACCAGCATGTTCCGATTCATTTAATACAAAGAATGCAGGCTGTAATAGCGCTGAAGATAGAATATTTGTAGAAAATTATCAAAGACCTCAATATGTTGAATACGTCAATTTAAGCAGTGGTGGTATTCATGGAGAATTTTATGGTCCATCGTCTATGTCTACCATGAATCAATGGTCACGAATGAAAGGAGCTTCAGATCTCAGCGCAGTGAATAATATTTCGGGAAATTATGGTCTACAATTTGGATCAACAGTTTATCCTAACTGCGGTGTGAATGCGTATACTAGGGGTATGCAACAAAATGCTGATTCACTGAGAAAGATGTCGGCATATAATCAAGCTTATAAATCAAATTATATGAAAAATATGTCAGGATGCGGTGTTTGATTGCAGAAAAAACCATTCATAACAATTTATATCTATTGGATATAAATTAAACGTCTTGTAAAAACAAAATGGAGGCGCAATCATTACAATTATCTAGCCCTAAAAATCAACCGTTTGGGCTCTTGAGCAGCAAAGCGGTAGTTGATTTTGAAGTGGGTGTAAAAGCTTTTCCCGATCCAATGCTTCGTTTTAAACATGGGTCATGGAAAACTGTAAATCAATTTGTATACATTAATATGTTTAAAAATGAGAGTCATCGACAACGCATGAGTGAAATGTTAGGGCGAAATCAGTTCAACAATATGGTATCTCTTCGTCAAGAAGAAGATTCAATGATCTACAATGCGTCGATAAATATTGGACTAACTAAGAGATTTTTACAAAACAAATTATTATTGCAAAGGTTGTACGATACGAGAGGTAAACAACTTATATATACTGATATAGATATTTTAAAATTATTATATAGGTTACGCCAGGATTCAACCGTAGTATTTGATCCAAAAACAAATAAAGATGTTCCTATGGCAGATGTTCAAAAAGTTATTGCCACGGTTACTCGAAAAATTTTGAAGGACCCGTATTCTGTTCCAGATAATATGACATATGCTCAATTAGCTGCAAAATATAAACTAAAACCCGTTGATAAACCACTTCCACCTGATGATGATATATTCATTAATATCAATTGTATGGTTCCTATGATTAAATTTAGATTGAAAGAAATATTATTGCAAAAGGAAATAGAACGGTTCAAAATTCATTTATTGTCTGTTTTTCTCGATCATATTCTCAAAGAAGACTATCCATACTTGGATCCATTGGAATATGACCAGGCGAAAATCCAACAGATTAAGAAAGAAGAAAAAAATGTTGTTGAAATATACAAAAATCAACTATACGATATTTACGTAAAAGGAGATATAAAAGGATCAAAAATAGATAAGATATTGTCGAAACTAACCATTACGCCAGATGAATTACTTCAAAGTATGAACGTTGATTTGAAAGAACTAAATACTCTAATAATACAATCGGAACCAAATGCTCAAAAGATATATATTGAAGCAAATGATCCATTTTTACCTCACTATCGTGAAGATGTTGAAATAGATGGAAAAGTATACAATTCTGTTACTCATTATGCATACAATATGATGTTGGCCAATATGCTCAGTACGGGACACCTACCAGACTTAGAAGTGAATCTAAATGAGGTAGAATTAAAAGATTTAATTACTGTATTCAATAATATTAGACGAGATTGGATACATCACAATCTTAAGGCTAATAATGAATCTGCTATTGGTATGAAATTTGAACAAAATCCTGTTTTGATTCATTTACTTCTGGCAACTGAACCAGCTAGATTAATATGGAGTGACCATTCGGATCCTATTTTAGGCATAGGAAACGATACTGATAGAAAAGGAGAGAACATAACAGGTCTGCTTTTAGAATTCATGAGAGTAAACTATAAAAAAATGGTAATAATCGATAGGAAAATTTCCTCATTTTCCTCTATCAGTGATAATTTGTGGACATTAGGATGGTTAAAGAACATAGGTAATGATCTGAGGAATACAACGCTCTTATTGCGAGAACCAAAAACCAGTGATTTAGAAATTATTTATAATGTTTCTAGTATTATTATGACACCAAAAAAAGAGGATATTGAAACACTTCATAATGTTGGTTTAAACGATGAACAAATTAGGATCGTTTTTCCTATTATAGCTGGCATATACATGCCAATGACTACTAAAACGCAAAATCAATTGTTGAATGATGAAGGGGTTAAGTATTTCAAGAACACCGATTATTACAAGAATGATTTCGTAGTATGTAATGAAAATGCAGTCAAACAATTAGGAAAATTAGCAGATATGTTTCAATTAGCAGATGGCGTCGATAAGGAAATGTTTATATATAGTATTTTATCTGGAAAACAAACAAGTGATAAATGTGAAATACGATGGGAACGTATAAATTTATGGCAGAAAAAAATTGAAAATATATGTCCAAAAATTATAGATTATAATTCTGACAAGATGACTCAAGAAACACCTTCAACCGGTTTGTATCCACAATTGGATAAGATGTTCGAAGAGTTGACCTTGGAGAAAAAGAAAGTAACTAAAAAGGAACTGTTGGAGGAAGCCAAGACGCTTGATATCAAAGTATCTACCCGATTGAGGAAAGACGAAATTAAAGCTTTGATTGATGTAGAAAAAAAAACCACCAAATTGAAAGTCAGGATGGCTGATATTCCATTAGCGAAGATCAGGCATGCTGATATTCCAAAGGCGAAGATCATGATGGCTGATATTCCAAAAGCCCCTATTCAAACAGCCCCTATTGAAAAAGCCCCTATTCAAACAGCCCTGACAAAAGCTCCTGTGCGCGTATCAAAGATAACAAAAGCAGGAGGTCTTGAGGGTGAATCTTTCAAAAATTGGAAAATTGGAAACCTGTTGGGAAATGGAGCATTTGGAGCTATTTATGAATTAGAAGGTCATCCAAATCTTGTTTTGAAGACAAAAAGATCTGATCTTGCGAAGAACAAGGATTCTGGAATCTTCTTTGAAAAAAATATCTACAGAAAGATTATTGGCGAAGATGGTGACAAGAATGGAATTCCTCAATTAACAGAATCAGGTAAAATGCCATTAAATAATGATTACTACCTTATAATGCCTAAATTTGAAACAAGTCTTGACAATCTAATTGAAAAGAAAACACTTTCAGATTTTGAGATAAAAGAAGTTATGAATGATGTTCTTGATGCACTGAAGTATCTGTCTGACAGGAATTATTTGCATTTGGATATCAAAACTGAAAATATCATGAGGAAAGACAATCATTGGTATCTCATTGATTATGGAATGGCACTAAAATTCAATAGTAATATCGAAGTAACAAAGGATCCGAAATTAGCATTCAATGGAACCCTGTGGTATATGGCTCGAGATGCTCACGTAGGTCGTATGAGCAGAAAAGCTGATCTTGAATCACTTGTGTACGCCATGATGCTGATGTTTGGGCATCAATTACCTTGGGCAACAGAGAAGGCGAAAAACGAAAAGAAAGAAGCTTACAATTCAAGGATCTTGGAAAGTAAGAATGAATTCTTTGATTCATACCAGCAATTGGCTATTGGACGGGAGTTCATTGATTTCATTGGATATGTAAATGACCTTCAGCCTGGCCAAAACCCTGATTATGATGGGATTAAATTTAAACTGTAAATAACTATGTAAATATGGATGTATGTCACGATTTCTAGCGGAGGTTGGGGCTAGGAGTTTTACTCAAAAAGAGCGGGGACATGCATTTTCATTTTTAAATATGTTTTTTAATTGGTTTCTATACCTTTTTAGGTATAGAAATATGATATAATATAATGTTAAAGGTTTACAATATATCTAGAAATGCATTACACCGCAACATTTTTACTTAAAAATCCTTGTAAGATTGCGTATTTTAACAATCCAAATATTCAAACCATCTTCAATGAAGAAGAAATGCCATTCATCAAAATGTTTTGGCATCAAGAATTTGATACAACATGGATAATTCTTGATGAATTATTTATAAAGAAATGGCTTAATAATCAGCGATACGAAGAAATTCTATCACAAATGTTTAATTACGATATCGATTACAAGACTATTGATGATAAATACATTATTAAAGGTGAATGTTTGAAACATCTGTGTATTTTATCTAATTATTTTTTTCGACATTTTTTCATTAAATTCGGTAATTTATCACGATTACTTTTGATTTCTGATATTACGGTTCATAAACAGTTAGACAAAATTTGTCAAAAGATCGACAATATTACGTTTCATGTTAATGAGATCTTAAGTGAGCGTATTGAGGAACTAACTAAACACGATACAAGATGTGAAGAGGTAATGAACATTATTAAATTACCGTATCCTAATAATACACCAGTACATTTATTAAATGCAAAATACGTTGTTATAAGATGTCTTCGTAAGAATTACAAGAAAAATTTAAATAAAATCAAATCGTGTGATATGGAGGAAATGTTTGATACACCAATTCTCAGTAAAGGATTAAATATCATCAAGGAGCTAAAACAACGTGGTTTTAAGACGTTAAAAAACAATGCTTTTTTTAGTGATAATCATTTGGAATTGGTCGATTCCATAAAGGTCATTATCGCTCAATCCCTCGAAGAACCACAGGATTAGAAAATTTGAATATATTTATCGCATAAGAATATGTAATAAAAAGATGAATACTAAAGAAATGACCTTGAACGAGTTTCTCCGTGAAATGAAAGCGTATGATCCATGTCATACGCATGTATCAATGGGTACACCAAGGGGAATTTATGCTTTTGGATCTAAGATGAAAGATTTTTGGAAAATCTATATTAAGAGTCTTAAAACAAATGCTGCAATGTATTTAGCCGAAAATCCTGGAAAAGAATCACCTATTCTTGTAGATATCGATCTTAGAGTGAAAAAATCCATTCTTTCAAAAGAAGATGAAGAGCAAGATCATCTCTATAGAGATGATCAGGTGATTGAAATTGTTAAAGCATATCAAAAAGCTATTTCCGAAGTAGTAGATTTCGAAGATATAAATGGTACTGAACGAGATGGGTTATTCACATGTGTATTGCTTGAAAAGAAACCATATGAAACAGAGATTGGTGGAGAAAAGTATATCAAAAATGGGTTTCATCTTCATTTCCCAAAATTATTCTTAGATAAAAAAGTACAAGAAGTATACATCATACCTAAAGTAAAAGAACAAATTACTGGTCTATTTGACAATATAGGAGCCAAAGATTTTTTGGATGCAAATTCAATCAATGTTCATTGGATCCTATATGGTTGTAGGAAACCCAATCACTCGCCCTATACGGCTACTAGATGTTTCCTTAAGGATGCTAAAGAAGTGTCTTTAAACGAAGGTTTAAGTGATTATGTTTGCAGCAAATATCCTGGAGAGGTTCAATCTGACGTTGATTGTAATAATCGAGTGATGGAAATGCTACCACGTATCCTATCCATTTTCTTGTATGATAGAGCAGATAATTATTTTTATAATCCGAAACCTAGCGTAACAACGCCTTTAATGAAAGTCTTTAAAATGGTTAAGAATAAACGTAAACAATATGATGTTGATTCTATTGAAAAACAGCTTCAAGAAGCTCAACAACTCATAGGTATGATGAAAGAGAGTCGCGCAGACGATAGATCAACATGGCTTCGTGTAGGTTACTGTCTATGGCAAATTAGTGAGGGCGATGAGGATGGATTTTCATTATGGTTAGATTTTGCGGAACAAAGTGATAAATTTCAAGAAAGTGAATGTTTATCATTATGGCACAAGATGCGTCCCAATAATTTTACAATAGGTACCCTAAAATATTATGCTAAACAAGACAGTCCGGATGAATATGAAAAAATGATCAATGATAAAACTCATAATCTTGTTATTGAAGCTGTTAATGGATGTCATAATGACGTTGCAAAAATCTTATTTAATGAATATGGTAATGAATTTGTCTGTACTAGTATCAGTAACAAAGAATGGTATCAATTCAAGGATCATATTTGGAAACCACTTGATAAAGGAACTAATCTCCGGGAACGTATTTCAGATGATAATGGTATAATTATAAAACAATTAAAATATAAATTACATGAAATCCGTATCACCCTTGAAAATATTGAAAAAGATGATCCGATTAGAAAGGAAGTTGAAAGGAAAATTAAAAAAATGAATGACCTCATTAGACAATGCAAAGCTACTCCATTCAAAAATCATGTGATGGTTGAATCTCAAGAAGTTTTCTATAATCCTGAATTCTACAATCTTTTGAATAAAAATCCGTATTTAGTTGCATTTAAAAATGGGGTGTATGACTTCGAGAATGATGTATTTCGAGATGGAAACCCAGAGGATTACATCTCAATTGCATTACCGATTGAATATGTAAACTACGGATCGATAGATCAACCGGATGTAATTGAAGTAGATGATTATTTTCAAAAGGTGTTTCCAGACAGAGATGTACGAGACTATTTTCTTGATCAAGCATGTCATGTGTTTGTAGGAGGCAATCACAACAAGGTAATTCTTTTTTGGACAGGTGAAGGTAATAATGGAAAAACTGTTACACAGACACTATTTGAGAAAATGCTTGGTAAACTAGCTGTTAAATTTAGTACATCACTTCTAACTGGTAAAAAGGCTAATATAGGATCTGCTAATCCCGAAATGGCTCGTGCTGGTGAAGGTGTGAGATGGGCAGTTATGGACGAACCTAATGCAGATGAGATGATTAGTTCTGGTACATTGAAAGGTTTAACAGGAAATGATTCTTACTGGGCTCGTGATCTGTTTCAAAGAGGAAAAGAAACAAGAGAAATACAACCTTTATTCAAGCTTCATATGATATGTAATAAGCTTCCTGCGATAAAAGACGCAGACAAGGCTACATGGAATCGAATTCGTGTAATTCCATTTGAAAGCACGTTCAAGAGTGAAAACGAATGTCCTCATGATATTGAGGATCAGATTGCTGAAAAGATATTTCCTATGGATAAAAATTTTACTGATAAAATTCCAAGAATGACACAGCCATTAGCATGGTATCTCATTCAGAGGTGGAGATCAATTAGAAAAATGGAATCTATTGAACCTCAAAAGGTTAAAGTAGCAACGGATATGTACAGAGAAGAAAATGATATTTATAAACAGTTTGAAAATCAATGTGTTTTCATCAAGAAAGATTCAAAGCTCACATCTGTTACCTTATATTCACATTTCAAAGAATGGTTTAGAGAAGAATGTCCTAATCATCCAATCCCTACCAGAAATGCAGTTAGACATCATTTTATAACTCAATGGGGTGATTTAGACAAGGGTAAGCATTGGCTTCACAAGACATGTAGACAGGTTGCTATTGACGATGATGATAAGGCTAATCCATTTTTGTAAATAATTCTTATCGCATTTTTGCGATAAGAATTAATCATCGTTTTGTTGTCGTACTTCAGCAAACTGTAAATAATCATCACAACCAAATTTAAATTCTGGTACCTGATCAGCTCTAAAATAGAAAACACAATCTGTCCATTCATTACTTTGAAGCTGATTATTAATATAAATACATGTGTAATCCGTTGTCAGCTCATTCATTAGTTGACAAAATATAGAATATGATGGAATAATACTAGCAAAATTTTTATAAATTTTTTCACGATTAGATTGATTTGGTTCTCTGAAAATGAAAACACCGTCAATATTCGTTCTTATATTCGGTTTAAAATCAAAGACATATTGGTTTGCAAAAATCGCGAGCATATTCCAATGACGCCCGTTCTTAAAAAGACCTTGCATTACTGGATCATTAAAAATCTTTACATCATCCATACAATCGTCCATTACAAGTACTGCCCATCCATTTGGAAGATGTTCTTTAGCTAATTTTTGACGTTTGATAAAATTTTCAAGAACATCTTTTTTGTACTTTTCATATATGAAAAGATTTGGAAATAACCGGGAATAAAACTTATTACTATCTTCAGATCCAGAGATAACAAGACCTGTAGGGATCAGATGTTTTTTGGCATATAATAAATGGTTAATAAGCCAAGATTTTCCAGAACCTGGTTTCCCAATAATGGTAATTTTAGAACCACCTAAATTAGATTTTAGGCTCTCCATATTAGGTCTAATTGAATCTATATTAAGCTCTTTTATTGAAATAATTTTAACCATTTTCTTCGAGGATTTTTTCTTCGAAGATTTTATCTCTAAGGTTCTATAAAATATTTGAATTATAGGTAACGAAGATGATAAATAAATATAAACCAATAACAATGAATCAAAATAAATTTATCTCATCTGAAGAAGGGTTTCCTAAGTTAAATACTGACAATATCAAGATTATGGCACCCAAATCTACAGCCACAGGAAGAGGAACATGGGTTACAATCAGATATGACTATGGAGATGGAAAAATATTACCACTGAAAATCCAAACATCAGAAGTATTTTCTTATGGAATCTCGAAATTTGACGAAAATGCACCAAAGAAAATATCACTTTGTATGCATGATCGTAATCTGAGAGATAAAAATACAGACATGTTAACTGAAAATGAAAAACTGGACATTAAAATGGAAGACATGACCGTCAAAATACTAGAAGACATAACTGCAAAAATAAAAGATTTATTAATGGAACAAGATTTTATTAAAGCTTTGGGTAAAAAGATGAATGACGTTAAATGGGCAAAAGGAGTAAGTGAAATAAGTATTGTTAAAAGAAATACACTAGCAAATGGTTCGGAATCTGTTTATGTCTATGCAAAGGTCATAGATACTGATAATTTCATGAAGTCTAATTTTTTTGAAATCGATGATGACTCAGAAAATGGTCTTATTAGTGTAAACCAGCAAGATACGATCGAAAAGCTTTCTAAAAGTGATTATAATTGTAAAGTAACAGCAATGCTCACAATTGATAGTATATTTATTGGTGTTGGTACAGCACCTTATTTGCAAGTTAAATTAGCTGAGGCCGTGATTGGTGAATACATAATTAAAAAACAAATGAATAATATATTGTTACCAGAACGTACCAGAAATAAATCTCGTCAACCAGTAATCAGAGATGATTCAGATTCTGATTCCGATAATGAAATTATGCCAAAACAAGACAAACACATTATTGAAATATCGTAGGTTTTATTAGTTACTCATGTTTGATTAAAATAACCAAAATTCGTTACCGCAAGGTAACGAATGATTTATTAGTATATATATAATAAAAAATGAGCGGAATTAATGAAAAAAGCCTCTGGAACGATCAGGCAATTCAATCAACATTTGAACGTCTATCTGATGATCAAAAACATAGATATTCTACGATGGCTAACAGTTTATATAATAAAGTATTAGATCCGATCCCATATACGATTCAAATCGAATCAGCGGCTCAAATACATCTTATGCTTCGTGATGGTTTACATCCTGATATGCTTGACAAAAATGAGCAAAAAATTTATATTGAAACTTACGGTTTAAAGTCATTAAATGAATACAGAAAAGATGACGACGATCGAAACGACAATCTCTGCGCTGATTCATCTCAAGAATCGCATAGTAGAACACAAAAAGATGATGAATGAGTTACGAAAACATGAGAAAGAATTACTGAAGGCAGTTCAAAGCTATCTTAATGAGCGGGGTGAAGAGGGTATTCGAATAGATGAAAATACTTTGGTTACTATAACCAGACATGAGAAGAAAATTAAATACGGTAAAAAAGTTTATGAAGAACGAGTTCGTCAAATGTTATCTACGAGAGGTATTGACGATGATATTTTTTGTCAAGGACTTTTAAACAAGACACGTGATGTCGTACAAGAACAAAAAATTTTGATCAAAAAGTAAGTCATATTGATTCGTTACTTTTCAGTAACGAATCTACCAGCGTAAATAATCATAATCTATTTTTTCGTAACAATTTAAATCTTCGTCTAAAATAGTTTCCAACCAATCTCTCAATGGAACTAATTCAGGTACATTGAAAGCAAGTATATTTAACCCTTTATACTTAATGTAAAGCTCATAAGATTTTTTATATTCGTGAAAAAGTGTAGGATCACAAATAGAAGATATACTGCTAAAATCTTGATTGTATAGATCACTTAGCGAATATGTAACTAAATATTTATTTACCGTTCGTAAGTAATTTTTATCTAAATTGAAATGAGAAATAATATCTTCCACTTTTATTTTTAATTCATTGTGAGTAAGCGCTCCCCTAAATTCTATATTTGTGTATTTATTTAATACAAGTAGTTTTAGATTCTCTGTGAATAATGGTTCTTCACATAGATCATCAGGAGTTGTTGGAGGTGTCAATAAGCTCATTGTGGTTAAATATAGCTTGAATGTCTTTAACTTATTTCCTGAGGTTCATTGAAGCATTCGAGAGCTAATTTAATTGCCTTCTGAGACACACCTATTTTTATAGCTTGTTCAATTAAAGAGGTAGTATCCTGTTTTCCATTTGTAACTATTTTTATTTGTTGACATTTTTTTAGTAATGTAAGTAATGAATCCCAATAAGTATCGGTTGATTCCTGGATAATTTTGATAACGTTTCTATGTACTCTTTCCAGTTCCGGAATAATGTTTTTGAAGAGTAATGTTTCAAGATCTAAAACTACTAATAATTTAGCTTCTTTTGGTCCCTTAATATAGAAAATATCCACTTCTGAAGATTCATCAAGAACGATTAAATATTCTTCAGATAAGATGGCTATTTTATAAGGGATTGATTTTAGGGAAGGTTCCAATCGATTAATAAGATTCACATATCCCAAGGGTGACGTTGTAGCGCGTATTTCTTTTACTATAGAATTTTCTGGATCTGCTGCTAGTACAGCGTCAAAATTAATCTCATCTTCTTGCCATCGAGACAACGGTAAGAATTTTTTATTTTCCATTGCCACGTCGTATTTTGACGAAATGTATAATAAACATGGTGTTGCAGATCTAGTTTCAAAATATATATAACGCAATTTTTCATTGCGACCATATAATTCTTTAATTGAACATTTCAAGGCATGATTTCCCTTACTCGTTCCTGTTAATAAGTCGTACAATTTAGAATACATTAACATTATGCTTTTACTCAATATTTGACGCCTTTAAATTCAAGATTTACTTTGCTTTATTTTACTTACTTCTTCGTTCACGATAGAATCCAATTCATCTTCATTAATATCAATATTGAGAGCTTCTAGATCACACATTGCAGATTCACATGCAGGTTTATGTTCTGATATATTATAAAGCTCTTTTAAATCATCAGGAGGCGGAGGTCTAGTAAATAACATTTCTAATTCCTCACATCGTTTAGAAATCTTCATTAGTTCTTCATTTTGATCGGATATTTTTGAATACATATAATATGCGACTACTGCTATGGCTGCTAGACATATAGCACATACGATGATATTTTCTAAGTTCATTTTTCTAATAATTTAAATCGTTAACCCATAGTTATGATTAATAATCTATATATAAAAATGAAGTTTCAATCGACCTGTTCTATTTGTTTGAGTAAGATCACATTATTTGATCTAAGATTTCGTGCTACTAGACGTGGACGTAAACTTATTTGCAATCATGTATTTCATAATGAGTGTATTAAGCGTTTACTGAAACCTCAGTGTCCACTGTGCGAATCACCAATATTTAATGAAGATGAGGAATTATTACTCACATGTAAAAATGAAAAAGATGCAATACAGTATCTCAATAAGATCGAAGATATCAAGAATATTTTCACATTCGTTATGAATACCAAAGAATACAATTGGCTGGTTACTTTAATGTACAAATATTGTGATTTCACTAACATACTTGCCGATAATCTGGATGATAAAATGTTGGTAAAAAATATTATATCTAAGGGGAAGGTAAATTGGTTCAAGACGTTCCATGGCGGTTTAACATTTTTTGATTTAGTATATGAAAAAACTAACGATAATGAGATTATAGATATGATTTACAAAAGATTACCCATCCCACGGAATACACCTCATGTTAATTCCGTGTCAGAAAATATGAAGACGTTTACAACACCTCATGTTAATTCCGTGTCAGAAAATATGAAGACGTTTACAACACCTCATGTTAATTCCGTGTCAGAAAATATGAAGACGTTTACAACACCTCATGTTAATTCCGTGTCAGAAAATATGAAGACGTTTACAACACCTCATGTTAATTCCGTGTCAGAAAATATGAAGACGTTTACAACACCTCATGTTAATTCCGTGTCAGAAATATTTGATCCTAATATCCTTCGGGGATGGCAATTAACACATCCTCCATCTAATATGTCATATTATGTTCCTTGTGCATTAGTTCCCTCTTTGCCTGAAAGAACAGCAGGTATAAGACGTTCTTTCAGATTATACCCTACCATTAATATAGAAGAAAAAATTGATTACCCTAGTGAAAATTTTTATCAAAAATTATATCCAGTTTTCCCATCAGCACCTCCTTCTGATTGATTTAACAACGCCATATCAAAATAAAATGTTCATACATATACTATTCTATCTATTAAGTTTAATAAATATTTTAGCCTTGAAAGATGTTTATTGGCCTCTTTTCAAGGATCATGTAAATGCATTAATTGCTTTACATGCAATCAGTAAATGCTGGCAAATAACACTTATATATATTATTGTTATTGTGAAAACCTCACTTAGAAAAATATACAATGAAAAGATTATTAAATTAAAACAATGGTGGCATGAAACAGCTTTATACATTGGTAATGATAAGTACTTACTAGTTCATTACATCAAAAACGAAAAAGTAAAAATAATCATAAAGAGAAACAAAGATGAGATAACGGCAATTGTAGATGATAGTTATGACGAATGCTACATTGATGAAGCTAAACCATTTTTCTTATATTCTCAAGAAGATTTTCATCCAGAAATTTTAGGTATAAAGAAATCTATAATAATTCATCGGGAAAGTGGAAAATCCCAAAAAATATAAGGTTATGCATTACAATATATTTTAAAAATGAGATTAATAATTATACCTTACGAAGGTGACAGTGAAGAACTTACTAATGTTTTGAAACGTCATTCAGTAGTGAAAAAGAAATGTGAAAATGGAAAATGTCCTATTCCCAAACCATTTAGATTGCTTTCGAATGCGGAGATTAGAACTAAAATAGAAATGGCCATAAAAACTGCTCCTAATGCGGAAATTAGTATCGTATCATGCACAAAAGAAGATAAATCTAAATTAAGTAATGTTAATTGGGGCTTAAAATGTTCAGTGATTTGAATCTCCATTCTTTACCATAATGGTAAAGAATCATGTGCAAAAATGGAAAGTTATGAAGGACACCGTAGAGAATCTGATTTTCTTAATTATACTTTTGATGTATCAAATGTGTATCCAATTCAATCAGAGAATATTTCAGATTTTATTGAAAACATTAGTATTTTAGAAGATGCTAGGTCAGAAATTGAGATCAGAAATTTATTCGAATGTTGGAATTACTTCTCGAATCTAAGAAAGACATTACATTGCTCTATTCTCACGCGTGGGTTAATAGAGCAAGGACATAATATTATGATGTCCACGCTTATTGTTAATGCAGGTGTTTTTTCTAATTGTGACCGTCAATCTAGTTGTCCTATAACGGGAAATAAAATTATATATCCTACTCCAGAATTTATTTGTGAAAGATTTGATACCCTAATAGATTACACCAACCAATTATCTTTGCATCTTGAAAATGAGATTAAAAAACATGGATTAACAGATTCTGTAATGAGACGATGTGTTAAATTTCTTGCATGGTTTTTTATCTCATTTATTAGATTACATCCTTTTAGTGACGGAAATGGACGATTAGCTCATATTATCCTTGGTTATTTACAGTTATTGATTTTAAGAACCCCTACGGCATTGTTTAGTAAATTAAAAGATTCATCATTGAATAGAGTAGATTATTTGAAAGCAATAGCAGAGACTCATAATCAACATATATTACATGCATGTGAAAATCATTGGTGTTTTTCGAGTAAACCATATTCTCTAGCAACGATTATACTCAGGAGAATTCCTAGTGGTAATATGAGGAAAATTTGAAAAGGATCAAACTAAAAAATATTAATATATTACGGTGAATACACGGTTATTCTATTACCTGTTCTGACAAGTGTTCTGTCAAGTGATTTATTACGTGTTGCGATGGCTCCCTTGAATCTAGAAAGAATGTGCAAAACTGTTATTTTTAAGATGGGTATTCCAACATCTTCATTACCAGTAAAATTGCAGAAAGAAGTGCAGCATCCATGTTGCTTTGTACCAAATGGTAATCTTTCTGAGGCAATGTTTCAGAATCATTACGATTGTGTTGAGTATGCAATGCAACAGGGAGCAAAATTCAATACTGAAGCCTTGAATGCTTCATTGAAGAGTGGTAATATAGAATTTATCGAATATGCTCTCCAAAAAGGATGCAAGTGGAATAATGATTCTCTCGGTTGCGCTATTACAGGAGGGGTTGCATGTGTGACGTATGCTATTACGCATGGATGTGCACCTAAAGCCAAAGGAAAATGGAATACAAGAATTTTGAATATGTCATTATCTCACGGAAACATTGAATGTGTTATATATGCACGCGCGAAAAAGATTAGATGGAATAATGATTCTATGATGTTTGCAATGCTATCAGGTGATTTGGTAATTGCTAAATACGCTCTTGTAAATGGAGCACGCTGGGATAATTCAATGTGGGGTGCCATATTCAGTAATAAACTGGAAATGGTTCAGTTTGCTCATGTAAATGGATGTCCGTGGAGTGTTGCAAGTATGCGTCATATCCTTAGTGTAACAAATGTTGAGATTCTCAAGTATGCTTATAGAATTGTAGGATTGGATAGCATCTTTCGTGACAGGTACATATGGAAGATGATTACTGTTGGAAAATCACTTGATTTCATTAAGTATGCTCATGAAACGATGAGATGTTCATTAGGTTCTAATGAACTGGAATCTGCCATGGGACACGGTAGCTTAGATATAGTTAAGTACATTCGCTCAAAAGGAGTTGCTTGGACGTATGAATGTCGTGTCCGCGCATATGAACGGAGAAATTATGTGGGAGTTCTTGAATGCTATAAGTATGCAGTGGCAAATGGTATCTTAGATTGATATGTTGTAAATATGTTGTAAATATGTTGTAAATATGTTGTAAATATGTTGTAAATATGTTGTAAATATGTTGTAAATATGTTGTAAATATTGTAATGAAGTGAAACGATGGCTGGATGTCACAGTTTCTAGCGATGTTTGGGGCTAGGAATACCTTAGAGAGCAATCTCAAAAGGTCTCTTAAAGTGGGGGCATCCATTTTCTATACCTTTCGGTATTGAAAATTTGAATTGTATTAATACAAAAAATATAAACATAATGCTTACTATCTATTACACTGTTCTCGTAGCGTTCTCGTAGCGTTCTCGTAGCACCTATCAAAAATGGCTCCACGTTCGACACTTTTCGATAATATTCCTGTTATTGATACTGAGGAGGCACCGATTATTGTCAACGACCAAGGCCTACTAGATTGTTGTATACATCCTGATTTCATTACCGCTGTTGAGTTCAAACATCATGATTGCGTTATTAATGCAGTTAATCATGCTCGTAACACTGACGAGGAATGGGACCAGGATTATCTCTACACCGCTATAGAATGGGGTACATTGGAGTACATCGGTTATGCTCTTGAAATGAGATGCGTTTTGGATGACGTATCAATCATGCAAGCATGTATATCAAAAAAGATTGAACATGTTCACTATGTGCTTTATGGTTTAAATGGAGGTATATGGGATAAAAATATAATGCGTCTAGCATTACGGTTTGGATTCCTAGAGTGTGTGAAGTATGCTCGGGAAAAATCGGTACCATGGGATGAAAAATCCATGTGGCTTGCCGTATATTCCGGTTCCGTGGAACTTCTTGAATACCTGCTTGAAAACGGACACGTTCTCTATGATAATCTGATGATTGCAGCGATGCGAGAAAATGATGATAACCGAACACGTCTTGAGATGGTTCGGTTCCTTCATGAGAATAACATTCCATGGGATAATAAATCAATGGTACATGCAATCCAAAGGAGAGAATACAATCTTGTCAAGTATGCGTATGAAAACGGATGCTCATGTGATGAAAACGTCTTGGACGTTTGTGAGAATATAAATTTTGATATGTTAGTGTATGCTGTTGAAGTGATGGGATGCAAATTGACAGGTTTGCACATGGAAGATGCTTTTAGCCATCGCAACGAACCACATGTTCGTTATATGCATGAAAAAGGATGTCCATGGACATTCAATTGCATTAACATAGCATATCAGCAAATACAATATACTTCAGCAAGTGATATTCTTGAGTATGCGCTGATGAATGGTATCTTGGATCCCCTTGAGATGAGGAGATATGATGAAGAATAATATGTTGTAAATATGATATGTTGTAAATATGTTGTAAATATGATGTATATATTGTAATGAAGTGAAGCGATGGCTGGATGTCACAATTCCTAGCGATGTTTGGGGCTAGGAATACCTTTGAGCGCAGTCTCAAAAGGTCTCTTAAAGTGGGGGCATCCATTTTCTATACTGAAAGGTATAGAAAATTTGAATTGTATTAATACAAAAAATATAAACATAATGCTTACTATCTATTACACTGTTCTCGTAGCGTTCTCGTAGCACCTATTAAAAATGGCTCCACGTTCGACAATTTTCGTTGATAATCCTATTATTGATACTAATGAGGTGGATTTTAATGACGATGGACTACTAGAGTGTTGTACAGACCCTGATTTCATTACCGCTATTGAATTCGAACATCATAACTGCGTTATTAATGCAGTTAATCATGCTCGTAACACTGACGAGGAATGGGACCAGGATTATCTCTACACCGCTTTAGAATGGGGTACCTTGGAATACATCGATTATGCTCTTGAAAGATGCGTTTTGGATGACGAATCAATCAGGTATGCAGTAAAATCTGGAAATATTAAACATGTTCACTATGTGGTTGATGGTTTACATGCAGGTGTATGGAATAAAAATGTTATGTTTCAAGCATTATGGTATGGATTCCTAGAGTGTGTGAAGTATGCTCGGGAAAAATCAATACCATGGGATGAAAAATCCATGTGGCTTGCCGTATCATCCGGTTCAGTGGAACTTGTTGAATACATGCTTGAGAACGGATGCGTTCTCAGTGATAATCTGATGATTGCAGCGATGCGAGATAATGTTAATAACCGAAAACGTCTTGAGATGGTTCGGTTCCTTCATGAGAATAACATTCCATGGCATAATAAATCAATGGAACATGCAATGCAAAGGAGAGAGTTAGATGTTGTCAAGTATATGTATGAAAACGGATGCCCATGTGATGAAAACATCCTGGACGTTTGTAAGAATATAAATTTTGATATGTTAGTGTATGCTGTTGAAGTGATGGGATGCAAATTGACAGGTTTGCACATGGAAGATGCTTTTAGCCATCGCAACGAACCACATGTTCGTTATATGCATGAAAAAGGATGTCCATGGACATTCAATTGCATTAATATAGCATATCAGCAATTACATTCATCAATTGATATGCTTGAGTATGCGTTGAAAAATGGGATCTTGGATCCCCTGCAGATGAGGAGATATGATGAAGAATAATATGTTGTAAATATGATATGTTGTAAATATGTTGTAAATATGATGTAAATATGATGTATATATTGTAATGAAGTGAAACGATGGCTGGATGTCACAATTCCTAGCGATGTTTGGGGCTAGGAATATCTTAGAGAGCAATCTCTAAAGGTCTCTTATAGTGGGGGCATCCATTTTCTATACTGAAAAGTATAGAAAGATACTATATAATAAACATAACACGTGACATTTGTATTGACCAGAAGGTGTATCCAGAAGGTGTGTCCATTTGTTTATTTTTTATACCTCAATAGGTATAAAAAATATTAAATATATAAACTGGTCAACAAAAGCATTAAAACAATTACAGAACAGGGAAACCTAAAGCTCCACCGCTAATCCTGATAATATTCGTATTCAATCCAATAATAACAAATTCATACACCTGTCTAAAATCTTGTCCTGATCCTGCAGGGCCTGCAGCCGAAGCTCCAGTAACCGCAGCTGGTGATGCTGCTGGTACTACACTCACATTGGTAAGCTTACCAAAATTGGTAGATCCGAGTGGGTCAACATTATAGAAACCCAATGAATATGAATACAAATGATAACCTGTTGGCTCTGGAATACTAGGAGCCTTGTAGAAAGGTTCAATCAAAGAATAGTAATCAGATCCCATTTGATTGAGACGATTAGTATTTTCATATGTGAAAGTAGTATTAGCAATTGGGTCAAAAGCTCCAGATGGTTCATATACAACGGCCGAAGGACCTGGAATAGGACTAGCAGTCGTATAATTGGACCAGATATTAGGACTTGTAATGTTTCTAACAGCAAAGAATAGAGCCTTAATCGAATGAGAAAACCTAATATCGAAGCTTTGGGTTGGATTAGTGAGGGGTGTAAAGTTCTGTCGTGGAGCAGTCTGTACTTGTTCAATCAAAATATCTCTTGGAGCACAGGCCATACGTTTACGTTCCTCATTTGACACAATTGAATAATTGGCCCATACTTGGATGTTTGTAAGCTCAGGAGCAAGCGCGATATCTCGACCAACAACAGGTACAGTAGCGGGATTAACAGTATTTTCTGGAATACTATTTTCCAGAATTAGCAGTTCAGTCCAGTTACGGAAATTAAATGAAATGCGCATTTCATTGTACGGCAATGCAGCAGTTGGAAGAGCCACTCCACTATCACGTGTGAAGAAGAATGGAAGAGGTAAATTAAGTGTTTGACTGGGAAGAGGGACGTCAACGGGATGAGGAGATGTGAGACTGTCTACATTACCAATCATATTATCATATCCTACACGCTTGCTAGCACTAACAGTAAATGCAGACCAAAAATCGAGGAAGTAATTATCGAATCGTTCTGCTACAAGATCATTGAAAGAAATACAAGCTTCTCTGATTAAATTATGCATAAAATTACGCGTCCACCTAATTCTACCATCTAGTCCATATACATTACCTGCAAGCAATTCAACCTCGGGCATTGTTAGTCGAAGCCATGCCTGTAGGAGGTAATCTCCTGCCCTAGAAATGGAAACTGACCATTCTTGATTAAATCCGGCAGCTCCCGATGAACGAGAGAGGATCACCGGTACTTGAGTGAACCAAGTAGATTTACGCGTTTCCCTCACAAAATATGCAAATGCTTGAGGAGAACCATATTGATATTTGTCAACCTCATCAAAAGTAGCAAGATCAATAAACCCGCTAGTGATGTTTGATCCAGTAGTTGTCATTTTTAAATAAAGAAGATAATTTTTAATGAAGACTCCTACAATTTAAAGGAGTACTTACCATTCAAAATTCTCTTCTCTTGTTGTCATATATGCGACTATGGAAGAACCTATCGCACCAATTACAATAGCAGCAATACCTGTATACATCATCCATGAAGGTTTCTCAATTTCTTTAAAACCGCTAGTATTTGTAATTGGAGGAGCGGCTGGTATAAGACCCGGTCCTTTTATTTTGTGTTCTAGTAGCCATTCTGTAGTATATCGATATACATAAAAATATTGTGGATTTGATCCATGATATAATGCATATACATCATTCATAACTGGACTCGTTAATACTGGGACATTTGCAGTTTGTGTAAGTAGGGGGTTTAAAGATCCCCAATCAATTCTATTGAAAACTCTAGTAGTAAGAGGTGCTTTTGTTTGCCATTCATCATTATCCAATTGGAACCATATCCCAGTAGTTACATTAAGATATACATCTCCCTTCATAGCCTCTCGAATTTCAGGAGGGTCAGTAACACCTTTGAAAAAATTTGGAGCACGTAATAATTTAAGATTATCGTGTTTAATGGATGCTCTACAATTGTCTGATATATTTTTGTAAGACGTTATTTTTGTCTCATTCATTTTTTCGTAACCATTATTACTAGGTAAAACTCTCATTCCTTGCCAATCGAATGCTTTACAATTTTTGTCTTTAGTGCACGCATCGGATGCTTGTTCTAGAGTATACGTTCCATCAACAGTCTCCAATAATACAGAATTACATTCAGGTGATGCACTAATGAAATTGCTATAACTTACTGTTTTCATTACTTCTTTACCTCTCGTGTAATATAAAATAAGAAAAACTATTCCAATCACAAGAATGATTGGAAATATAAATTTTAGAAGAGCTTTACCAAATACCATTCCTCCAACTACTGGCATCCCGATGAGTACAGCCAATAGTGCAACAAGAATCCAACCAGAAATACCTTCAGATGTTGCACTAGATGTTTGAGATAGTTTGGCAGAAAAATCTTGAACAAGCTTACTATTGGATGTTGCTTGTTCTGTACAATTCTGAATAATATTGTACATTTGATCAAAAACATTATTTTTCACAAGAACATTGCCTTTTACACGTTCCACAGTAATTGTTTGATATTGACGATTAAATGCATTACATGTTTCACCTATCGATGTTATGAGGTTGACTGTTGCTTCCAAAAGTAAATTCATTGTATTTTGAGCATCAGAAAATTGAGCAATATTTAAACCATTAGTAAAACTTTTTGCATCTTGGGCTAATTCTTGCATTATAGATTGTTGCGATTCCTCAGTTGAAAGAGCATTCAATAATGCATGCATGTTAACTATAGCCTTCTGAGTAAATGTTTGGTCTGTTATAGTCACATCGCCATCTACGTCTGTAACACTAATGATCTGACTAGAATCTTGCGTTAACTGAGTATTTTGAATAATTGATGAAGACACCTTTGCCACTGCTCTCGTGACGGCATCTGATACATTTTTTGATACTGAAGCTCCCATTTTTATGAGAGGAAAATTAATGTTGCTTCAAATATATTTGAATTATTTATTTAAAAAGCATAACCTCCTGTTGTGCTAGTAGAATGGTAGTATACAAAAGCAGCACCAATTAGACCTCCGATAATTGCTCCCGCTTCTTTATACGTATATTTTTCACCGATGTACCAACCTGCAACAGCTAGCACAATTACGAGTACTGCGTAAAGCAAGTAAGTTAGCATTTCTGAACCATCTGCCATTATTGTCTTTTGTTTAGTGTAGATAATTTTTTTTAATTGATCTGAATCTCAAACAAACCTTTGCTCAGCGTACTTCATAAACGACAGATTTACTTCTGGTTCGTTTGCAGTACGATCACGTAGGGCTATCGCAGCTGCATCTGCAATCAGTCTTAAAATAGAATTACTTACTTTATCCATATTGGAAACCAAATTAAAATGAGATTCACATGCAGTTACAGCATATTGGTATTGCTCTTTACGTGAAACTATATGAGATAGTGGTAAGATCCTTTCTTCTAAATCATCCATAAAATCCTCAATGTTTATTTTGTCTTCCGAACTTATGCTTTGTCCTACAGGATTTTTTGTAGAGCAAATATTGGTACTTCCTCTACCTCTCATTATTTCCGATATGTCACCACTGGAAACACTGCAATCTCCAAATAGAGATTGCACTGTCTCCTGTGAACCCTCATTTGAACCCTCATTGTCTCCGTAATCATAATCATCGACACCTTCATTTATATCATCATCATTATCTCCTACTTCTTCCTCGCTATCATACTTTCCGTCAATTGTTTCTGAATCGTTAGATGCCATGTTTTTATATTGAAAATATCATTTCAAACGTTGACTAATATAATTTTCAATATTATCATTTTTAACTGTGTATGGCACTGTGATCAATGTGATATTATTTTGTTCACATAACCTCTTTTTTATGTCATCTCTGTATTTAAGATTGTAGAATGCATCTTTGCTAGCATGAAAATACGGGATATATTTATAATGTTGTTCTCCATTGTACTCAATAGCTGTTTTTAATTCATCATTATAACAATCTAATTCGAGATTTTGTCCACTAATATGATTCAACATAAAATCAGGTCTAGATTTTGGAAATTGTTTACCAGTAATTTTTTCAACAGCTCTTCTGCATTCAATCTCTCCTTTACTTTCAAATGCCATTTTTTTCTGAGGTTCATGCCTAACATCTTTTTTCATCAAATCTATCATCATCGGTGTTAAATCCATGTATGAACCTTTTTCTCCTGATAAAAGGTTCCAAACAAATATAATACCCATAATGAGCACTGCAAGCCCGATAAGCCACAACAACGTTTTAGTTTGGTTAATTTCATTTTTTAGAAACCACATTTTTATACAATTTTTATACAAAAGTAAGTTTTTCTTTGTTTAAAAACATCCACTCTCATAAAGATGGATCATAAGCTAAGCGCTTAATCACATCCCTAAAATGGGAGAAATAATAATTGAAAGAATTCCTCTTGAAGACTACGAGCGTGAATTACCGATTAAAAAATTTCCACGTATGCCTACTTTGTACCTTGAGCTTCTAGAAAATAAGCTCAAGGTACGTAGAGAATTACTTAACAAATTATATATGGCACCTAAAGTGGATACTGAATCTTTGAATACAGTTGAAGATTTGTATGAGAAACCTTATGAGAAACCTTATCAGGAATCTTACGAGAAACCTTATGAGAAATCTTACGAGAAACCTTATCAGGAATCCGAAGCCAATAATTATGACAATGATGCGAAACCTTACGAAAAACTTTATGAGAAACCTGAGGAAAATGATGATCATGAAAAAATAATAGAGAATCAATTAAACACATTATTAGGAGAGGATAAAGTACCAGAAACAGGTCCACCAAGCCTACAAGAGCTTCAGAAAAAGAAAAAAGTAGTAATCAATAACTCATATAATTATGTCGAAGATGATGAAGAGACGCAAAAAGAAAGAAATACTGTATATTTCAAGTATGAGGTACTAAGAAGAATGCATCCAAATGCTAGTATCCCTGAATTCACACTATATTCAGATCCTAAACTGATGTCACAAAAGTATGAATTACTCACAAAGAAATTATCTCTAGATTCATCCGTAGAAAATTGGAAACGATACATGATAGTTTTTGTTATGGGTTGTGAGGTTGCATTAGGTAAAATTAATTTTGATATGGAAGGATTTGCTCAACAACAAATCATGTCTATGAACACTTATGATCAATTATTGGTTGAAATGGCTGAAAAAAGTTATGTACCAGTTGGAAGTAAATGGTCTCCAGAAATTAGATTATTCATGATGCTTACTATGAATATTGTTCTTTTTGTTGTCAGTAAAATGATCTTCAAAAAGACTGGTACAAATCTTTTAGGTACCATTAATAATGTGACTTCTGTTGGGGAAAAAAATATGAAAGAACCTAATGAAAAGCTTTCCTAGGTCAGTAAAAATATGAAGATTAATGGTGAAATTTTTAACATATATTTATCTGATACGGTAGACACTGTCAGAAATAGATTAGCTGTATCCATGATCACTTTGCCCGAATATCTTACTTTCACACCCAAGCTTACTATGCAAGCTGAGGAATTGACAGTTGTCAATGAAATTGCTCCACTTTTAGGATCCGCTCTAACCGCATTTCCTGAGAATCAAATCAATTTTGACGTGATAAATAGAGAAGATGCTGAACGTTTATTCATTGCAACACATGATTTACAAAACACACTGACAGACCCGGCACAAATTAATGCTTACCTGAATTATGTAATTACAGGAATTACTATTTCAAGCGCTAATGCAATTTGGAAAGAGAGGAATATTATTAAACAAAAAATGAAGACTCGAATAGATAAACTTCGTAAAGATGTAAATGAGACCACAAAATTATTTGAAGAATTCGAACAAATACCATCGATTGAGACAGCTGAGTATGAATTGGCTACGATCCAATTCAATATTAGTTTTCAATCTGATACAGATTCAGCCATTTCATTATCAGAGCTTTTCAATACAATAACAGTAACCAAGCTCACGCCTTATGCTAATATGGGTACTTTTTATAAAACATTTCATGATTTTATACCAGACCCTAATTGGCTTAAATTTGGAACAACTAACGCAATTTTACTGAAGGTAAATGGTGAACTGACCGATTCCACAGATTCTAGAGTAAGAGATAAATACAAAAAATATACAGATGCTGCATTTGCAATTATCGATAATAGAATAATTGCAACATTTAATATGAATGTTGGTCAAAAATATCTTTCTTTAGAAGAATACGTAACTAGGGTCCTAAAAGTGTTTCCAAGACTCGATATAAATAAGATTGAAAAGATTAGTGAAAAATCTACTGGAGGTTACATCATTTATCCGAATCAAACAATGCTAATACCAGTATGGGCTGAATTATGCATGAATAATCCTTTGTTTAATAGAATTGTTTCCTTGAATGAGTCCATAAGAGCTTCCAAAATAAAAATGAATGCATACGTTCATGTGCTTGGAACTAACGATATTTTAAGTATTGCAATGAAAGAAACAGAGAAAGCTAATATGTATGGAATGGAGGATGAAGGTAGTAATTTTATAAAAGTGAGGGTTAAAGCTACGAATACAATCGATTGTCTAAAATACCAAAAAATTCTAGGACGTCTTTTTACACTATATAACAACAATAAAGATCTAATATTGAACCAATATAGGACGTATATTGGTGATGATTTCCTACGAGCAGAAGAAACAAAATTAATAAAACGACCGAGAAAATTAGAAAAATTAGAATTGAGAGCAATAGCGCCAGATATTTTTCTACCTACATATTCCAGAAAGTGTCTCAACCGACCAATCATAATTTCCAATGAACAAGCAGAAATATATAAAAGAACCAAAGAAAGACAGTTGATGGAATTTCCTATATTTGGTGAAAGTATTAAACGATATTATGTGTGTACACATAAAACACATCCGTTTCCAGGTTTACGAGAGAATAGTTTAGAAAACAAGAATACATTTCCATATATTCCATGTTGTTATACGAAAGATCAAAATAAATTGGGAGGCAGATTCAGACACTATTTTGCACAGGAGAAAATGATGGAAAAAACTAGTGCAGTTCAAGACATGTTCATCTCCGGTAAAACATTACCTCCAGGATTACCCGGTGTACTCCCCCCAAATCTTAAAGAATTATTTAGAATGATTGAACCAAACCCAAAATTTCAATTCATTAGAGTGGGTTCTAATCCTGGTAATAATTCGTTTCTTGAATGTGTCATGCTTGCTCTCAATATAAATAATATTAAAAGCCTACAAGTGTCCGATAGAATCCCTCGCGTTAAAAGTATAAGGGCTGAAATTGCAACCAAAATAAATGCAGCTGCAGCAAAACAGGAATTTTACGATGAATCAATTGAGAATATTCATGAAAAACTTACTAATTCCAATCTAAACGCTCTTGAATTTTTTCATGTATTAGAGCTGGTATTCAAATGTGATATTTTTGTATTATCATCAGATGAAAAGCATCCAGATGGAACAATATTATTACCTCGTCATGCACAAGTATTTTATAAATTGAAACCATCTCGTCGAACCGTATTCATATACCAACGCAATACTGGTAGTGACGAAGGTGTAGCTGAAACCCAGTGTGAATTGATTACACGGACTAATACACCCGATACAAAAATTCTTGCCAATATGGAAACATCTTTTCCATATTTTGATGACGTAGTCACAAAAATATGGGAAATTTTCAAAGATTTAAATAGGTCTTTTAGCCATAATACGATACTTCCATCGATAATGGTGCCTGTTGATTTAAACGTAAAATCTCAAATAATCGATATATATGGCAAATGCAGAATTATCAATACATTATTTAATGGTGATATGATTTCATTCATATGTGATCCAATACCACCATTTAATGCGAGAATTACAACCAAAATCTATAGATGTGAAGTAAATATAATAAAAGATTTTGCACGAGATAAAAATATTACTTTTATTAAACAACGTCTCATAAATGATCATATACGTGAAGTAGAATCTCATTTTAGCCGTGGTAATCTGAATATTACATTCTTATGCGATGATAAGAATAGATTAGATTCTGTTCCAATAGTAAATGAATCAGAAACCTATGAAGAAAATGTTTCTGATAATATGATTTCGCATTTTAATCACAATAGAAAGATAGCTAAAATTATTTACCAATATGGTTTATATTATTTGTCAAAATTTATCGAAATAAATTCTTATACCAAACCTCTTAATGAGCAACAAATGAATCAATTTATTAATGATTGTATAATCATAAAACCCAATCATGAATTTAAGAGTAGAAATTTATCGTCAAAATTTTCAACATATTCGCAATTTGTGTATAAGAACCAGGTTGTTGTACTTTCTAAAGAAATGCTCGTAAGGTTAATTTATATGCTGAGATTGTATTCCAATACACATTTCAACGAATTAATTGCATACAAAAATAAAATTCATATTAATAATTTTTATGACGAGATATCAGATTTTGATGAAATACCACATCAATTCATATTGGATAGTCCAAATGCTGTAAGTGAACTAATTGAGAGCTACAAAACAAACAATAAAGTTACACGAAGTATTAAATTAGATCAGCTTCAACCATATTTTATATATAACAACGTGATTGGTGATGGTATTTATCTTGCTCAAAATGTCTTGCCTTTATTGAAAGAATCTGTTATAATAAAATCAGGTTTGCAGGTCTCTACAAAATTAGTTAAATTTTGGAATAAATTCCATTATAATTCATATCCGAATATCCCTAATGAAGAAGAATTAGATGATTTTGACGTTGATGTTTATTCATATGCAAATGAAGAGGATATAATAAATATTACTAAATATCCAAGAATTATTCCTGGTATGATTCTTGGATATTTAGTAAACGGAACTGCCAATTACACCGCTTTGATGCCATTGTAATGATTTCATAACCCGAAGGTTATGAAATAGATTTTTATTTTAATTTTATGTTATTTTCAATTTTAATCCCATACCAAGTAGTTCTTGATAAAGTAATTTTGTAGCATAAGGCATATTTTTCATTTCTATATTTCCTTCTTGACATATCTCACAAAATGTTCTCTTGTCTGGTATATTACCACATCCCTTACAAACTGGAATAACAAATTTATCACTTTGTTCAAAGAGACAATCTTTCAAGATACGTGTGGAACCATGACTTAGCATACAATCTTTTTCCATTTCACCAAATCTTAATCCTCCATCCCTTGATCTTCCAGCAACAGGTTGATGAGTGAGTGTATCCAATGGCCCAGCAACGCGTGCATGAATTTTGTCTACAACCATATGTTTCAAACGTTGATAAAAACAGGGAGCCATGAATATTTTACTTGGAATTAATTCACCGGTCCTGCCATCCATCATTGTAGAAGCATAAGTAGTTATTCCTGCACGCGAAGCCCAATCAGTTAATTCATCTTCAATATTTCTATGTTTGAATGGAGTAGCATCCATCTGGATACCTAGCTTACATCCTACCATATTGAAACACATTTCAATCAACATATTAATCGTCATTCTTGATGGAATAGCATGAGGATTGATTATTAGATCAGGTTTTACACCATCTTTATCGAATGGCATATCACATTCTGAAAAAATCATCCCACATGTGCCTTTTTGGGCTGTAGATGATGCAAATTTATCCCCGATCTCAGGAATACGTGGAATACGTATTCTTACTTTGAAAATTCTAATTCCTTCATTATTCAGAGTGCTTAATACTTTATCTAAATATCCTTCCTCGCCATGTTTTATAACAATACTTGTATCTGAAATTTCAGCTACCCTCACACCGTCTTCTTTTTTGATCATTTTTTTTGTTGTACGACCAATAATGACCATATTCTTTTTCAAATAAATATTTTTCTTCCATACAAGACCATCACCGTTCAAATGACTGTAGTCATAGTTTCTATTCCTATATTGGAATTTTGGAAGACAAATAGTTTCAAAATCAGAGCTACCTCTTTTTTTCTCTTCTTCTACGATACTCTTATACGTTGTGGTAGTAAATAAACCACGATCTAATGATCCCTTATTGAGAATGACTGAATCTTCTTGATTAAAGCCGCTATATGTCATGATAGCAACAATAGGATTAGCACCGTGAGACATTTCGTCAAAATTCAGTACTGAAACCATCTCATTTTTTGTTAGAGGTTTTTGTGGCATATCAAGAACATGAAGGGTAGTATCATATCGTTCTTGATATGCAGTGCTTGGTATTCCAATTGCCTGTTTTCCCATCGAAGCTTGATATGCATTTCTAGGTGATTGTGAGTGGTTAGAAAGAGGAATTACAGAAGCCATTACTGCCATTAAGGTAGCGGCTGGACATATTTCAAGATAATCACATCGATTCTTTTTTAAATCTTCTTCAGTTAGAGCTACGACCGATTGTTCTAGTTCCCACACCTCTCTGAATACAATCTTGTTTTCATCAACGTAAGAATTCCATGTTTTTAAAGGATTCTCCTTGTATAAAATACTATTTCGAGGACCTATCGTAAATAATGGTCTCAGTAAACGTCCTTCATCAGTCCAAATATGTATCTCATTTTCTTCAGTTAATCTTGTAATCGATATATTACGATCTAGTAGATTAGAACACCTAAATTCGTTAAATGCTTTAACGAATTTAAACGCTTCATCACATGAACCTACAATACATCCGTTAATGAAAATCAGATTACATCCACAAAAATCATTACGAAATAATTCCATACCGACAATGACATCTGTTGTTAATTTAGGACAAATATATGTGGAAATATTAGCTGATAATGCCAAATTAGATACAAGACCAACAGTTTCTCCTTCTGGTGTTTCATAAGGACAAATGAACGAAAAATGAGATGCATGTAATTGACGAGCACTTGGAATTTTCCCTTTTTTACCAACAGGGAGCATAATACGTCGCAAATGAGAAGATTTAGCTCCATAATTTTGCATGACAAGAACCTGAGACACACCTATACGTGTAAACAGTGAACTTTTTTGAGTATTCCAATTCCCCGTCATAAAAGCTTGATTCATCGAATGAGTAATTATTTTAATATCTTTAATAATGGCTATAGGATCAGGATTCTTTTTATTTTCCATTTGGTTTGTCAAAGTCTTTACAAATTGTTTGAACAAAATCTGAAACAAAAATTCCAGAAGAGCAGATGTAGAATCAATCCGTTTATTGGCTAAATTATCTTTATCATCTAACATTCTATTATTATGCATACATGCTACTAATTTTTTGATCATGTAACCAAGATGTAAAGCAGATTTGTGAGGGGTTAGTTCACCGACATGATAGAACAATTCTTTATGTAAAATATCTCTCACGTAAACACAGTCTTTTGTGTCATCTGTAATATCGTTTGATATAGATTCGATTGCTTCTTCTGTGGTCATTTCCATATTGTATTGTTCTACAAGCAGATTTAAAATATCTGGGTACGTATCCAATCGAACTATTTGTTTCATATCCTTTTCCGTGATACCTAATGCTTTAAAAACTAAACCTGCTGGTAATAATGATTTAGCTTTAATATAAGGTAATGAAAAAAATAATTCATTGGTGGCAGTTATAACCTTTAGCTGAATTAATACAGAATTACCTTTTTCATTCATACTCCTAATTTCTGCCATATAACCGTATTTATCATCAGATGTTTTTTCGACATACACTTTGTTGTAAGCGCGTCGCAGTTGCCCAATTAGAACGCGTTCTTTACCTTTGATGATAAAATACCCTCCAAAATCATTTAGACATTCATAATGAAATTCTTTGTTATTGTCAGTTAATCTACATGCGTTAGATCTTAACATTACTGGAATTTTACCTATTTGAACCTGATGATGCTCAGTTTTCTTATTTGTTTCAGTATGAGTGACGGTAATTGAAGCATTTATAACTCCATCATAATTAATACTTCTTTTTCTTGCTTCGTTTGGGTATAAAGGTGAATTCACATAGGTTACAATAACTTTTTGTCCTTCTTTTATAACCTCTGCATCTTCAGTAATTTCAATGCAACTACCAGGAACATCATTATTAATTGATCGATCTTTAATTTTTTTCACAAATTTAGGTTGATCTACGTAAACATGATTAAACTGTACTTTAAAATTGTTCGCTTCTATTGGAGGTTCTCTTTTTACTATAGCCTGCATACCTCTAGTGATAAAATCATTATACGTGTCAATCTGATGATTGACAAAATGTGTTTGATTGTAGTATTGCTTAAGCAATTTGAATTTATCATCCTCTTCATAAATTGGGAGGTTCTGATAAATTTCATTAGGCTTGAATTTATTTTCTTTAGTCATTCTCATTATCTCCTTGTATTCCATGTATGTATAAACTCAAATATTTTATCACATATGACTAAAAATGCAGAGTAATAACATTATAGCAATTATACTATTAATTATTGCAGTTTTAGCATTGTACTCCGTTATGATGAAGGAAGCGTTTTGTGGGTGTAATGGCCTTGGGACTATGAACTCAAATCCTTCATATTATACCTATTCCGCTGGCGATGTCAGTTTGTATCCTGAAAAAAATCTAGGATGGCGTACAAGCATGCCCAACGATTTTTTCGATAATAATATGAAGGGTGATTATTGGGCTGCTGGAGCAGATCCAAAACTCAGATATGCCCCAGCATCCACTCAAAATGGTGCTTATCTCACAAACTATGGTAGTCCATGCATGCAATCACCTTCTGTATCTATTAATGATTTAGCTGTTGGTGTCTTATAAATTTAGATGTAAATTTATGTAACCCACCTGTATAAATCTGAAGGATGATTGCTGATACCTAAAATATAATTTGCATCTTCACCTAATTGATTGAGAACGGCAGATCGCATTACTGATATATTATCAGCTTTAATGAGGTTTTCTATTACCTCCTTACGTCTGCGATATCTCTCACATTCCCTCACTAGTTTTTTGTATACATTTCCTTCAGGAGATATTTTACGACCTGTTTTAGGATTAATATTGGAATTTTTAAGAAACTCTTCGCATGGGTGCTTACGTGCTCGAGCACGTGATCGAGCACGTGATTGAGCTCGTGACGGCGTAGAACATTCCCTCATTAGTTTTTTATATACGTTTCCTTCGGGAGATATTTGACGACGTGTTCGAGGATTAATATGAGGATTTTTAAGAAATTCTTCACATGGGTTCTTACGTGTCATTGAAATCTTTGGTGAACGACGTGTCCAAGGAAATTTCTTAGCAATGAACATAATATCTGAATAATATCTCGACGAATGTGCGTCATAATCCGGTTCACCACATTCTTTCACAAGTTTTTTGTATACTTGCCCTGTAGGCAATATTTGACGACCTGTTCTAGGATTAATACGGGGATTATTGAGGAATTGTTTGCATAGCATACTCATTTCTTCTTTTTATATTTGTTTTTCTTTTTGTTTGAAAATGATTGTAGAAAATCTATTTAAATTTTTATACGGTTTTATCGTCGGCATGATTGTAGAATGGTTAGGCATTTGGATCTATAAAAAAATCGATCCAAATGAAGAGAGTAATACGAAATTAATTTTATTAATTCTAATACAGTTATTTATTCTATTTTGGTTGATGGAAGAAATGGATGCAATGAACGATTTATATTTACGAATGGGAATGTTATCCTCACAAGTATTTGTTTTTGATTACGCCTTTAAAAGACTATATCAACGAAATTTAAAAAAATAATATCCAAGAAAAAATGACTCAAAGAATAAAATATTGGTCAGTTATTCCCGATAACAATGTAAAATACATTGTTCCTATGACCCCAGAAGCATCTATTCAACAAATGGCACAAATGCAACAACGTCCTCAATATTTGTCATCGTATTATCGTGATGCCGAAACAGATGGAGGTACAGGTGGAGGTACAGGTGGAGGTGTAGGTGGAGATGCAGGTGGAGTAGGAGGTGAAGGTCCAGGTGCAGGTCCAGGTACAGATGCAGGTGGAGGTGGAAGTAACCCTATACCTCCTACTCCACCTGCACCTCCAGGCAAATCAGATTTCATAAGCGGCCAAGGAATAATGTTTCTGATGATAGCTATCGTGATCATCATATTTCTTGTTATGAGAACTACACGTGAGGAATATCGTGAATATTATCGTCATTAGGTTCTTAGAATATAGGCCAAAGAATTGAATCTATAATGTGGATAATCCCATTATTGCATTCAATATTACCAAAAATAATTTGTTTATCTAAAACCTTAATCGTATTTAGGTTTTTCCGGATATATAGATTGTTTTTTGGATGATCCAATGGAAATATAGTTTGATTATTTGAAAACATATCCGTTGTTATAATACCCGGTACTGTAGACATATTCAGAATCCTAATTGATAAATTAGGATCTAAATGACGATAATCATGTTCAGAAGCTTTTGGGACAAATAGTGTATAACGTCCCTCAGAATTATAAAATGGCATCTTTCTAGCATTTTTTATTATTGGTAAAAAATGAGGTAATTTTTTGGTTATATAATCCAACATAGTTCCAGGACGTGCTAATTCCACCCGGTTAGTAACTACTGGTTCGTATATTAAAGTGGCTTGAGTATATGGGCCCAAGGTTGTCATTTTTAAGTCATAAGCATATTTTTACTTGAGTTATTCATAAGTTTCTTAAAACTTATGAGCTATTAGTCTAAATAAAAAATGATTTCAATTATCCCAATATTATTTTTAGGATTACATTTCAATAGTGTAATCGCAGCACCATATACAATGCCGTATAGATATCCAACAGAATCAGAATTTAATTCTGATAAAAATATTACTATTAGTTCACAACCTATTACATATACTGATATTTTTATTGAAAAGGCAGTGCTAGAATATTTAGTAAATAATAATTTTTTCAAAGAACATCATTTTAGATTATGGAATAGATTATCACAATTAACTGTTTTATCTCCTAGACAAGCTATTTCTATGATGCGTCTCAAAAAACGTGAAGCTAAATCTCTTCGAAGATTCCAAAGACAAAATGGATTACCAGAAACTGGTGTAATTGATACTCCTGTCATTACGATTATATTCCCTATTACATGCGGTACTCTTGATTATGTAGATGATTCTGATTCCGATGGTTTCGGAGATGTAGCATTAAAAAAAAAATATTGATTGGAAAATACTCGGTTTCGGAAGGCAAATGGCATAAAAACAAACTAACTTGGATTTATCATAATTCGACACATTATCAATCAAACCAGACAGGGCTGATTGATCAAAATGTTATGAGACATGCAATTAATTATGCTCTTAAAGAATGGGGATCACATACACTTTTAACGTTTAAAGAGGTTTCCATGGTGGAAGATGCTGATATAAAAATATCATTTCATAACATAGGTTATCACTTTGATAATTATCCATTTGCAGCATCTACTTTGGGACATGCATTTTTTCCACCTGATGGTCGTGTACATCTGAATCTCATCGAATCATGGGATGATTATAAAAAACTATATCGAGTATTATTGCATGAATTTGGTCATGTTTTAGGTTTAAGACATAGTTATATTTACCCGATAGTTGATATTATGTTCCCTAGTTTCATGGAAACTAGTGCTTTAGGTCCTGATGATATAGCAGGTATCCAATTCTTGTATGGTTCAAAACAGATCAGTTCTACGGTACCTACTACTACGGTACTACCTACTAGACACACTACGATACCTTCTACGATACCTTCTACTATACCTTCTACAAGACATACTACCGTACTTCCTACAAGACACACTACGATACCTTCTACAAGACATACTACCGTACTTCCTACAAGACACACTACGGTACTACCTACTAGACATACTACCGTACTTCCTACAAGACACACTACAAAACATACTACAAGACATACTACCGTACTTCCTACAAGACACACTACCGTACTACCTACAAGACACACTACAAGACATACTACAAGACATACTACGCCTACGGTACCTACGAAACCTGTGAGGACCATTATTATCAATAATCAAACTATTGATTTAGAATTAACGCCAGTCATTTTCATTCTAAATAAAGGCACAATTCGATTTTATTAGGTTAATCTTAAGAATTATTTGTTATCATAAAAATGGATGATTTCGTAAAACCTATTGGATATTTAGAAAGCTCAGATTTTACAGATTCTGGTAGTTTGGTTGGAAAACTGGAAAATATACCAGTTTTTATTATGATTCAGGGTAGTTATTGTGGTGGATGTAAAACTGCTAAACCAGATTTTCAACGCTTGGCAAATGAAGGAATTGTTACTTGTATGACTATACAATTAGACGGAGAACGTGAAAGTGAAAGAAATCTTCAATCATCGGGAAAATTAGATAAAATTTATCCAGGTTTGGAAACAGTTCCTAGCTTTGTATTAATCAAAGGAAATAAACGTATTCCATATACTAATAGTTCTCGGTCATATGTTGCTTTGAAACAATTTGTCAAACAATACGTTTAGAAATACGGTAAGAAATACACCTATTTAAAAATCTCAGTTTTTATACATTTTTATGTATAAAAACATTTCATATGAATTACGAAACATGAATTATAGTATATGAAGAAGAATGCTATTAAATTAAGATACGCAATGTTCAAATCTTTGGTAGATACGGTCACAGCTGATAATTTAGCTGATTATCTTGAAGATATTTTAGACTATCGTGGTCATTTTACATTATTTTCTTTACCTTTTGAAAATGTATATACAGGTCCAATTGTATTAAGTGATATAAATAGAATATATGAAGCTGTTATAGAGGAAGATGATACAGAAGATACTCTTTACAATGTTTCTTTCAGATTTACTATTGACGATATCAATTATTATGCATATGCCCATATGAGAATAAATTATGGATATGCTATAGAAGACGAATTTATTAGAGGTACAATGTTTATTACGACAGAACCGTTATATTATTTCATGACGACTGTGAGTTCACTTACCGAAACGGATGCTTTACATTCATTTTTAAATGAAGATGGTCTCCATATTGTTTTCTCGGAAAACAATGCCGTTTCTCAATTACTATGTAATTATTACATTGATAAAATTGCACAATGAATATAAAATGTTATAACCGTTAGGTTATAACATTAGTTACGACTACTACGTTATATTAGTTACGACAATGTTACGACAATGTTACGACAATGTTACGACAATGTTACAATTACTAGGTTATATTAGTTACGACTACGTTACGACTACGTTACGACTACGTTACGACTACTACGTCAGCTACGACGTAAGTCAACTATTACAAAAAGACTACGACGATTACCTTGGTTACGATAATATTTTAATATTTTTTGCGGCTTTACCTACTAAAAAAGTCTTTTTTGGGAGAATAGGAGGTTTAATATCATTTTCAATTCTTTTAATGAGCGAAATAAACCATTTATAATATTTTTCTTGAATAAATTCATCCATTGCGGATAGCAGAACTTTACCATTTTGAAAAACTGATATAGTTATAAATTTATCCCTCAATTTAGTTTCTAGTTTTTTGGGCTCAATTATACGCAAACAATCTTTATACATGATTATCTCTTCTTGTGATTTTTCACTAGTAGGATGTATAATCTTAATTACACATAATTTTTCTAATTCTTCACGATTAATCCGTACCTTAATTTTCACATCCATTTTGTTTCCTATTGCATCTGGAATGATGATATCATCATCATCTTGAAATATATTAGCTAAACGATTAGCCAAAAGAATACGATTTATTTTGAAACCTAGATCAAAATCAATATTTCTCATTGCAGATTTAATATAAATCACGAAATCATCATAGCCAATCTCAAAACGGAAGCATTTAGTTTTAAATAATTCAATCAGTATCATATTTAAGCATTGTCGAACATTGTTAATGTTTTTACACCCGGTTAGTTGAAATACACCATTTCTAAATATTTTGATATTAATACGTTTCTCTACCTGAACAATTAAAGTAACACAATTTAGAAAATTAGTTGTTTTTGGAGGAACTTCTTGTTCAATTGATCGCCTGCGTTTTAGCTTTGTATCTTTTTCAGGATCGGATCCTTTCTTTTGCTCTTTATACTTTACACATAAAATTGCTGCTTTATCAAACGGTTTTTTCACTGGTTCAAGAACATTATAGAATTCATTTAGTTCTATATGGTCAATATTACTTCGCACTGTGAATGTTTGTGTAGATACTGATATTTCAGTAAAAGCCATTTTTAATTATAATTACACATATAGCTTATAAATCACCTATTCTCATTTATGCATTAGTATTCAAGAAAAAAACAACATGACATCGTCTTTTAGCAGTCGTTTTAAAGATTTAATTAGGATGCTGGATATTGAGGACACTCTCACTCATAAAACACGAATTAATATGTATAGAGAATTAATAGAAGCTGTTTCGAGCGATGAAGTATTAAATATATTGAAACCCGATATATTACAATCTTTACATCTGTACTGTAATGAACTAAAGGAAGCTAATAATTATGATATCATTCATATACTTGAGCATGAATTTAGTGAATTCATGCATATACCTCCTAGAACAATTTTTTACAATCCACAAAATGTACATTATTTCATGACACCTGCCACTTACGCAGCCAAGGAAATAATGGAAAAATTTCCATGTAAGTATGTAAGACCGTCAAATGAAATATTTGACGACTCTTTTTTAAATGTAATTGAGACTAATGAATTAGTAAATGGAATACATATGCCTAGTCTTTTTGCATCTGTATGGTTTTATATAAAAAATCATAAAGAACGTATTAATCTTACAAATAGACTGATTGAGGAAATGAATGATTGTAATGATATGTGTCTTTCTGGTCACATGATAAGATTAGTCAATAGTGTAAAAGGTTTTGATGATGTGTTCGAATTTAACCTGGAAGAATATGAGTACAATAAAGCTTTTATTTTTAATCAATTCAACAAATTATTAGGTTTCATTGATCCTGATAATTTATTAGATCAGATGGAGAAAGTAATTTTAAATACGGGTGATATTAAAAATGAAGATGTAATTAAGATTTTGAGGGATTATTCAAAACATGAATGGTGTATACGTGATGGGAAATTTCAATACATTAGATAAGGAACAATTTGGTAACCTTCAGGTTACCAAATTATATTATTTCTATTTATCTATCTATTTATTTATCAGAAGGCGCCTTCTTTTTTCTTTTTGGTTTAATCTCTTTTGGAATATCTACTTTTTCTGGTTTAATTAAATGTATACTGATTTTGGTCTGAACCTTTGGATATGTCAGTGGGACATGAACAACATATTGTTCTCCAATAACTAAATTTAGTGGAATGTCAAAAACAAAACTGTAATGACCATCTTCTAATAATTCTACCTTCTTAATAATGGCCAACGTTTCACCGTCACTTTCCTTTCTTAATTCAGAATTATTGTAAAATTTAGCATCTTTCAAACCAGACGTTGGTGTTTTCAAAATACTAAAAAGATTGTTTTCATTAATCTTAGTTACTATTACATGCATCTCTTCATCGATTGAATACCAATTAAGAATTTTAGCCAATTCATCATCGGGAATAATAGTCTTCTTATTTGTTTGTTTTTGAAGCATATTATTTTTAACGTAAGCACAAATAACCTTTGTTACATCCACACGAGAATGTAATTCTTCCACCCCCCAATTAGCAAAATGTGCCATTTCTTTACTGATTATAACAGGCTTTAAAAGACCACTATTTTGATTTTGATTACGCCCCTTGTTAGAACGACGAGGTTTAGCGCATTTACGTACTGAGTCAATATGCTTCAAAATACTGTTACGAATCTTGATAGGAATCAATTCATTGTTCCTGACGAACATGTCAAGATTTAATATTTCATCTTCAATATTGCGCTTCTTCATTTTTATCAAGAATCAGCTTCCCTTAAACCATTTTTAAGAATTTAGACATGACTTGGTTTAATATGGTAATCAATTACAACAAGGAGGTTACCAGATGTTACAGGGTTTTCCAATATTACATTCACATTACTTTGAAGGAGAACCATTGTCTTTAGATTTTTCCCATCTGGGCTAATTGAAAGAAATTCTCGACACCCTCCAACCTTTTCATTTGCAATAGATGCAGTAGTATTTTCTACTAATGATGTCATGATGCTTCCATTCAATTGACCCAAACCAATTGAGAATGATCCTTTGGTGGAAAATCCTGATACTCCAAAAAATTCAACCCGGTCAATAATTGAATTAGCCGGAATAACAACCAAATTCTGATCGATCGTAATTTGTCTACGAGCAGAATCAGTATTGCTTACAAGGGATACAGTCCCTGATGCATTTCGAGGTGTAAAACAATAAACTGTACATCGATTAGCACCAGAAGGAATAAGTGATGTAGTAGAAAAATTATTACCACTGGAACAACATTGTTTAGCCACACTCGTATTACTTTTATTCATTCCAAAAGAAGACATTTTAGTTTTTTTAATGAAATATCTTCTACTTAAAGTAATTTTACCCACAAAAATCTCTATCGAAATAATCTAATAAAATTAGTGAATACCTTGGAGAGCTGAAGCGGCTAATCCAAATTCTGAATTAGGATCCAAATTGATTGGGGATCTGGGATTCGTAGTATTGGTAATTTCTGAGTAATCATCGTTAGATTCTTTCATCTCATATGAGGGATCTGCGTAATCGTCTACAGGAATATCTTCTGTAGAAAGTATTTCTATAGGAATAAATGTGATAGATTCTGCAGAAGTAGCTTCTGTAGTGGTAGTGGTAGAAGTAGTGGTTGTAGCTTCTGTGGTGATAGTGATAGGAGTGGTAGAAGTAGTAGTGACAGGAGTGGTAGTGGTAGCTTCTGTAGTAGAAGTAGTGGTAGGTGTAGTGGTAGGTGTAGTGGTAGGTGTAGCGGTAGGAGATTCTGTTTTGGGAGAAGTAGTGGTAGCTTCCGTAGTGGTAAATGCTTCTCTAGGAATAGGATTTACTCTACCGATAGGTTTCCGATCATACATAGGTGGCCATGACTGTTCAGAATGACCAGATCCCTCATAACTATTTTCCTGTTCTCTAATAGGATGTGTTATTACGATAGGTTTCGATTCAGAATGACCAGATCCCTCATAACCATTTTCCTGTTCTCTAGGAATATGAGTGGTTTCTAAGATATTATTGCTTTCGTCGTTCATCTCGCTAACTATGTGAGTATCTGTTTCATTATTGGATTTATTAGCAGAGATATTTACCAAAAGAGAGTACAACCAATTAGTAATCCAAATATTAAAATCTTTCACCCTTTTATGATCCAATATGTCCATTATTGTTTGTTCAATCTCTTTTTTTACTTCTTCTTCTTCTTCTTCGACGGTTAATGATCCTATTGTAATTTTTTGATTGGCTAAACGAACAGCAGAATTACTTATAATCATCGCCCTCTTAATGAATATACCACATTCTTCAACCTTTTCCTCAAAATCTTGAAGATAAACTATATCGGAATTACGAATGCTTGTTTTATTTCGAATGAGCGATTCGATTTGTGGTACGCAACCATCTTTTCTTAAATTATCAACATAATTGGCAATATTGGTCACGTTATAAACTACATTGACGTCTATTGAATATTCTTGGTGTACTAAAACATCATCAAATTTCTTTGTAATTTCAGGACGTATAGATATAACTTTCATACGTTCCTTGATCCAAGGAAAATTGAAATATATACCCTTACCCATAAATCCTTCTCCGTTCTTGTAGTACCCTATTTGATCGGACCCTATTAAATTAAAAGAAAAACCTAAAACTGTTGCTCCGAAAATAAGTCCCATAAAGGTAAAAACAGATAAGAATTTCATAAAACATGTCTTGGGTCTCCCTTTCCGATTCCTAGAAGATTTTTCAAATGAATCTTCTACTGGAATGCCTCCTTTTATAAGAGGTATTTCAATATCACTACTATTTATAGGAAGAAATTTCTTATTACTCATATTTTTTCTAATGGAAATACAGTCTTTAAAGTCAAGCACTAATAAAGTATTCTAGTCATATTAATTGAATAATAGGGTTAAAGGAATAAATTAAATAATAAAGAAAAATGTTTGGAACACTGAGGAACTTATTGAAATGCGCAATTGTAAGCTTGTTTGATGAGGATGATCATCTCGCATTAATGTTTCCGGTATCGGAAACTGCAATTCTTAAGATTAAGTGTCTTTATGATGATGCACAAATTCCAGTTCGTGGTTCTAACCTTGCTGCAGGCTACGATCTGAGGGCTCATTCGTATGTAAATATGGAAACCAAGGAAACGGTTAATTTTGATGATGAAAATGTACTCATTATTCCGGCTGGTTCACGATGCCTTATTAAAACAGGAATTGCCGTTGCAATTCCTCAAAACTGTTACGGTCGAGTAGCCCCACGTTCTGGTCTTACATTCAAGAATGGCATTAACATTGGAGCGGGTGTTATTGATGCGGATTATAGAGGAGAAGTTGGAGTCATTATTTTCAATAATGGTAATGAAGATTTTACGGTTGAAAAAGGAGATCGCATAGCTCAATTGATATGCGAGAGGATAATCCATCCCACTATCAAGATCGTCGACGATCTTGATAGTACGGAACGAGGTAGTGACGGTTTCGGATCAACAGGAACATCATAGTTTTTATAATTTTTATAATTTTTTATACCGAAAGGTATAAAAAGAATGCAAAACATATCATTAACCAGAAATTTGATTTTATTATGTTTGAAAATAATACCTTTTTTATGTAAGCCGTGAAGATTACAATCATGGATCCCGACGGATTTATTGTTTTTGCTAAATTGAATGATGACTCTAATGATGACTCTAGTGATGACTCTAGTGATGACTCTAGTGATGACTCTAATGATGACTCTAGTGATGACTCTAGTGATGACTCTAGTGAGTGTTCTTCTAGCGACGATGGAAATATAACATTTATTGTTTCACAACGTGTTAGATTCACAGATGAAATTCAAATATATTACTTAGAAGATCAAGAAGATCGTGTAAATTATCGAATAAGGGATAAAATGCGATTTAAAATGAAATGCGAAACTGTTGAAAATAAGATATCATATATTTTTGAGAAAAAGCATAGAGATATAATGAGAATGTTTGTAAGAACGAGTGAAGAATTACGGAAGACTATGTAAGTGACTAAATGTTGTACATATTGTAAATAATGAGGTGAAACGATGGCTGGATGTCACAATTCCTAGCGATGTTTGGGGCTAGGAATACCTTTGAGCGCAATCTCAAAAGGTCTCTTATAGTGGGGGCATCCATTTTCTATACTGAAAAGTATAGAAAGATAATTTGTATTGAACAGAAATTTAACAGAATGTGTTATGACAGATGAGATTTGTATTGAACAGAAATTTAACAGAATGTGTTGTGACGGATGATATTTGTATTGAACAGAAATTTAACAGAATGTGTTCAATATCTGTTTCTTCTAAAACATTTGTATTGAACAGAAATTTAACAGAATGCGTAATACGTAAAAGCTTGATAATTCTCCTGAATGATTAAAAATGAATCAACAATATCTATCTCACGTGGGGTATTCAAATAACAATGAAGCCATTAAAGGATATTTTTCTGATCAAACGGCTAAATTAATATCCTCAAAAGTAACTGAACTTTTGAGGACATTCTATCCACCTGGAATTATTGTTCCATGTGAACGTATTGTAGAGGTCATGAATAGTATTTATAGAGGCTATAGACCATCAACCGGAGATATTTATACACGTTATCATATCCCATCTAGTGAGAATCCAAATATGGTAGATGAAATGATCAATCAGGTCATTACAGTAGTTACAAATGATATCAAAAATAATCTCACAACGGAACATATGAATAGTAAATTAGATAATTGGGTAGTATTATATGGTGATTTTAACAAATGGGGTCTGAGGCAACATCCATCAATTACTACACGCGAAAATAAACCTAAAAGTATGTTATTCAATATGAATTATTAAATATTGATTTTTACGGATTATAGTATGTATATCCTATAAGAAAAGATAAGATATGAATACTGTATTGTTCATTGGAGATATCCATATAAAATTTGGAAATCTCAAAGATTTAGAAAAACTGAAAAATGTAATGCTTCAAATGAAAGATATATCTTTCATTGTTGTTGCTGGTGATTTACTAGATACTCATGAAAAAATTCATTCTCAGCTCATGAATTATGCATACGAATTTATAAAAAGTTTGAGAACGATAGCTGATGTTTATGTATTGGTGGGAAACCACGATTATATAAACAATCAACAATTTCTCACAACAAATCATTGGATGAATGGAATGAAAGAATGGAATAGGGTGTATGTAGTTGATTATCCATTATTTATAGAAAATAAATATCTTTTGGTTCCATATGTACCTCCAGGACGTTTTGTTGAAGCATTAAATAAAATCAATAATTGGAAAAACGCAGATTGTATTTTCGCTCACCAGGAAATAAAAAATTGTAAGATGGGATGTATTAAATCAATTGACGGTGATGAATGGGATGTAACATGGCCCATGCTAATATCTGGACATATTCATGAGAGACAACAGATAGGTCTGAATGTTCTATATCCGGGATCAGCTCTTAATCACGCGTTTGGGTCTGATAATCAAGGAATCTCAAAATTTATATTTACAGAGGGGACAATGAAGGAGGAAACAATTGATATAAATCTTGATAAGAAAAGTATCATTTACGAAAACGTGACAAATATTGAAAATATTCCTTCTGAAAAATTAATTGTTCAAAATAAATTATGCTTGTCGGGTGAACAGAAAGACATTCAATCATTCAAAAAGAGTCAAAAATACAACAATTTAATAACTGCGGGAATTAAGGTTACATTCAAACTAACTAAAATGGAAAAAAACACTACTGAATCGGCTGTACCATATTTAGTCATTTTAAATGAATTAATTGCTAAAGAGAATGATCGTGACTTGGAAAAAGATTTCTTCAAGATAAAAGTATAATGCCAACATATTTAGATCAATATAGAAATGTTCATAGTATTGGAAATGAAAGCTCAAAAGAGTTAAATTGTCGTGAAGTATATGAGCATATTCAAGGATGTCCTTTATGTAAAACGGCGTTACGTCAAACAGATAGTTTTACAGCGTCTCCGGCAATTGCTTCGGACATTCCACAAAGTGTTTTATTTTTAGTAATTGTACTTATTATAATTATGGTAATGTACATTGTCAAAAATTTATCAAATGATAAATATTAAAATAAGTAATTTGCTTATACAAATGAAGAATATATATTTTATCTCTTGCGGAAATATCGTAGTTATCTCATCTTCGGCTCTATATTTATTTCCTCAAATACAAAACTATGTTTTCGGTTTTATTAAGCCAAATAAAAGTGACCTTTTTTTCATCCTAGATAAACACGCAACTAAAAATACTTTTAACTCAATTGAACCAATAGGGTTCGCTAATGCTTCAGAGGAGTTAGAATATATACGTATTTCAGAGTTAATTTCTATAACTAAAAAGTACAAACAGGATTTACTAGAGTATATATTGGAATTTTACTTAAAAAATTTAATACTTGAGATAAAATTCGATAACATTAATTGGTACGAAGATATTGTATTGTATGCAAAAATGGGATTCGGTGCACCAACACCGAATCCCAACAGTAAATCTATAGATTTATTACATTTAGGAATGACTGATATTGATCCAGCTGTATCAATCCTTAAGATTATGAATATTGCTCAATCTCAACCATTTCTATGCCGTCAAAAAATCTTTTTCTCAAAAAGGGTAGCCAGATTATTAGCAAAATTTTGCATGGAGCCAGTTGAATATGCGGCTAAATTATGCATCTCTAAATACATTAGAAATATAAATGGAGCGGACATAGGGGTAATTGAATTAAATACTGATCTAATAATACAGGGAGATGAGTCGAGTGTACCATTGATAGGTAACGAGTCAACGGTTAGGTATTTATCATTTCATTCCCATCCTGATCGGTATTATGCAGATCAATCAAGTTATATTTCATGGCCTTCAGGTCTTGATATGGCATCACAGATTAGCATGTTTGTTACTGATAATAATATCTTAGCTCATTTCGTAGCAAGTAGTGAAGGCTTATGGATGATTCATTTGCGACCGAAATTTCAGAAATTGTTGTACGATCTTAAAACTGATCCTCATGCAGGTAATTGTATAGCATATATAATAGCGTTTGTTCGAGAGGCTTATGGGGGAATCGAGGGACTACGTTACTATAATATTGTACCAATTGATAAGCGAGCAAGTGTTCGTCGTCAATTTATTCATGTCAGCAAAAATTTGAAGATGTCTGATTTCAAAGGGACTGATCTTGCTAATGCATGTGCTCCTTTCATAAAAGAAGATGCTCTACTCTTTGATGTTGATTTATTCAAATGGGAACTATTCGATTCAAACCAAGTAGTAATGGAGTTTTCGTATATTTTGGATCCTAAAGGAGGATTCTATGAAAAGCACCCAGTTGATTGTTCTGAACGTGCACAATCAGATGATTTTATTACTGAGAGAAATATCAAAGAAGAAGTTATCGACCAAGAAGTTATAGATATTTCAGGCGACGAAGAAGTTATAGATATTTCAGGCGACGAAGAATTTATAGACGACCATGAAGTTATAGATATTTCAGACGACGAAGAAGTTATAGACGACCATGAAGTTATAGATATTTCAGACAACGAAGACGAAGACCCCTTTAATAACATTGCAAATGCTGTTAATAATTTGAAAATGGGTTCGATCAATCTATGAAAAATAAAAACCATGGCTAAATTCTGTGAAAATCATACGTTTGATAAGAACGATATAATAAACAATCCTCATTTTAAACCTGATCCTAATTCACCAGGAAAATATTTGTTTCCTAAAAACGGTCAGGCATATGCACAAGCAGTCCAGTATAAAATGAATTTAAACAATCAAAAGTTTACGTTGTTCCCCTCTTCACAAACATTCTCTTTTCCATTAAAAACGCCAACACCTTCATTATTCCCTTCAACAATCACACCTTCATTATTCCCTTCAACAATCACACCTTCATTATTCCCTTCGGTAACCGATGTTTACCTTCCCAGTGTATTTGAGGAGACTGGTGTATTTTCGAGGTATATACCTATTCGTATTACCGTTGTTAAGAAGACGACGGGTATTACAATGAATAAATTAATTGCTATTATGTCAAGTGAGGTATACTGTGACTCATATTTAACTAACAAAAATATTATGGATATACCTCAATTGAAACCAGAATATGACTCTCATGACATTACAAAAATTGCTCCTGCCAGTATTATTACTTTCGTTCAGCAAGGCAAAGAGATTGTGACCAATAATCTAGCTCGTTTAATTAAGCTTCATCTGAATTTTCTCCATGAGCTCATATCTGAAGAAATTCTTAAAAATACTGAAGATGTTCTGGAGTATGTTATCGAATCAGCGAAATCATTAAATCTTTATAATATTGTGAGGCACATCAATGATATGAAAGAGGATAAATTTAACATTCCTGAAACAATTACTCCAGATTACGCTTTCGTGATCGCGTTTTATTGTTTTATTACAAACGATAATAAACCTTTGGATGTAATGAATACAAGTAGACGTTATTCAAAGCAGGTCCACAAATTAGCATGTGATATGTGCATGGCTAGCTATGGTCTCACATGGCTTTTGGGTTCAGAAACCGATATATACATTAACAAACATAAGAATACATACATTCTATCATTAGATTGATTATATAGTTTTTATACCTTAATAGGTATAAAAACGTTATATTATTATAGTCATCAACCAGTAAAATATAATTTTGTTTGTATCCAAAAATTAGCATATCGAATTACATCAGATTCTCTAACTGGGTATTCTAAAAGTGGTAAATATTTAACGAGATTATTAAATTTTTCTTTATCTATTGTTCCTTCCCGCGTAGTTACGTAAAATCCAAGTACAAACGCGGTAGGATTTTTATATTTGACGTTTTTAATATGTTGAATCTGATCTACAATATAATCAATATCTGGTCTTTTCAAAAAAATGAAACGTCTAGTCACCATATCTGTAGCTACTGTTTTTGTGAATTGAGTGAAGCGTTGAATAGGATCTCGCAAATCTAAATCAATATGTCCCGTACCCAGTTCTCCCATTACATTATGCTGAAAAAATCCACCTACACGATTGTAAATATTAACCTCATTCCCATATTCTTGTAAATATTCATCCTCAGAAATATTATCGTCATTATTTATCCCATCTCCTTCAAAAATATTGTCATCCATTTTTTATGCCTGATTTTTCTTCTGTCTATATTTGAGGCAACGCTCATTAGCTTTCATTCGCTGATATTCTACCCATTCTTCATCACTCAGATTTTTTCTATATTTTTTCGGAGCTCTTTGACGCGGCTCCCCATTATTATTGAAAAGATTTGAATTTGTTTTACTCATATCCAAAGGCGCATCTTGTTGTTCAATCACTTGTTGTTCAATCACTTGTTGATCAGCAATGTCCATTTTTTATATATTCCGGTTCACATAAGCTAAAACTTGAAGTATTGTATCGCATATATCATCTTTTTTATTCATTTTATTAATTTCTTGTATGATAGAACGATGTTGATCATTATCCTTCATTACACCTTCATGTATTACCTTATTTACTGACCATTTTTTACGTTCCTTATTACTAAGATTGTTTCTTCCCATAAAATACTGTGTTTTCATATAGGATGGTACAAATTTAACAATTCTTTTTGGAAAAAGTGTATTTAACATTGACCAAACGTGTTGACCGAGCCTTAAAGCACGTGTATTACACCTCATCTGTTGTTCAATTATGAAGTGGTCACATTTCATAAGTAAATGATCAGAATTTATTATCTGAGATACTAGCAAACATGATTCTACAACCGTTTGCGTCTTTTTAAGAAGAACGTTGTGATGTACAACCTTCATAATAGTAGGTTCTGTCTCATTAATTGCAATACAATAAGCAAAATTCTTTTCACCGATATCAAAACTAGCTATTAACATTTTTCTTTTAACACATTCTGTTTAAAAGAAAGAATTTAGATGATATTATCATCCTACTTCAAAAATGACTACGAATGATAAATTTTGGATGTTTGATATAACACAATTATTTAGATCAATTGATTTAATACCGAATCAAGAAGATAGTTTATCAACCAAACTAAATACAATCATGAGATTGGCATTAGTTGCTAGTATTTTAATATCATTTTATAAACCAATTATCGGTTTTAGTACATTAATCATCGTAATGGCCATTACGATGAGCGTCTATTCAAGTGTATCCAACCCTGTTATTGAACAATTTGAGAATAATTCTGAAGTGAATGAATTTATGAGGGAGTATAATTCGACAAGAAATCCTAAATTCAGTAAAGTAGGATTTCCTCCTACGCAAACCAGATTTTGTGATGATGGTATACCTCTAGAATTTAATATTTCAGCTAATCAACAGCTAACAGGAAGTGCTCATCCAAAGACATTAATTCCACCGTTCATAGCAGCACCATCTCATGATTTAGAGTCATGGAAAACTAATGATTTTGTTGTACATTCTCAAATAAATAGAACTACTAATTTCGATGCGGATAAATCTGGTTACGGTACAGGTTGTATTACTACGACTGATAATTTGACTGATAATCCTGCTACATGTAGTTCTTTCAACAATTCATACAATACTTCATACAATACTTCTCCCAATAGTTTTTACAATACTTCTCCCAACAATTCATACAGCAATTCTTCCAACAGTTTTAATAAATGTATGGAATGCATGTATGTACCTTGTTTATGTAAGGAAGATAAAAATAAAGAAATCATAAGTAATTTAGTTCATGGCATCGGGGAATATGGTATTGAAGAAACACCATTAATTAAACAGTATGTAAAAGACGTTTTAATGGATAGAAAACTAGAAGGTATTAATGATTTTGAAATTGACAAAATAGTTAACGAGGCTGCAGTGAGGGTTAACAGTGAATATCTCAAACGCGACAATCTCATAACTCATACATTGCAACCTGGTGTCTTTCAAAAATCACATATAGCTCAACCTATTCAGAGTAATATCGGTATTTCTTTCAATCAAGAATGGGGTCCAACTGAAGTACATGAAACAAATAATACTATCAAGTATACAACACACGACCCTAGTGTGAAAATACCTACACGTCATATGAATGATAGACAAAATGTAAGACAAGATAATTCTAATATATATGATCCAAGGTTTACAGGATATGGTACTAGTTATCGATCATATGTAGATCGATTAACTGGACGTCCAAAATATTTCTATGATGATGTAGATTCAATTACCATGCCTAATTATATAACACGAAGTAATATAGATGTATTTCCATGGGCTGGAACATATGGACCAGATACTATACAAAATGTTAAAGGAGATGAATACAGGCAATTAGCTAATAGAGCTTTTACGGAATCAGCGCTCACTTTCAGAACAGAATTACAAGAAAGACTAATGAGAAAACGTAATGCTGAATTATGGCAACGTAGAATTGCTCCGATGACCACAATGGGTTCAGGGAGATCATGTCTGTAAATTTATGGTTTATTTTCAAATATAACACAATAAAATTAATTTAATCTTTCTTCTTCTTGGAATATAGATGTAGTAGGAAACATTTTGACTATACCTTTTTCAGTATAGAGAATTCTGTCAAAACAATGTTTATATTGTTCCTCATTCATATGACCTCCATACATGATTAAGAGACATTTATCAGGAGCTGGATTAATTGTTATCGGTTCCATTTTTCCTCTCATTTCACACACCATATGAGCCAATAAAGTATGGCTTATTTTATACATCACATCTAAACGTTCTTTTTCATTAATATATGCTTTGACACAATTGAACGAACAAAAAATTCCTTTTGTAGAGAATATTTTTTGTTGTGTTTCTGAATAAGAAACATTAATTGGACATCCAATTGGTTCAGATTGGATGTCCAATGTACACCACCAACATTTGTACAATCTACCTCGTGAAAACGTTATAGTAGATGGGATGTATTGAACCATATTTTTGGTTTCTGTATCAATATCTTTTTGAAAGATATTAACATTTGTTACTTTGCGTCTATTCATCATTTTTTATACGAATATCGTTTCTTTCAATATTCATTTGTTTATACTAACAAATATTTCATGTCTTCAAAATATTCTATCGCTTGTATAAAAATGAATCAAACACTGTTATCAACTATATTGATTGCAATTGTAGGAGCTGCAATTTTCATGGCTTCTTATAATAGTACAAAAGAAGGGTTCTGGATGACTGGTAGTAAACAAGTGAAAGTAGAAAGAATGTTTAAAGATCCAGAAACTAATGATTTTTTCCAGGTTCCAAATTATCAAGGTATTTTGAGCCCTCGTTTCTCAAATGTTAATTATGGTCCGAATCTACGTACAGAATTTCCTAATTATAATAAAATGGGTGTTCCTCAAGATCCTCTTCAGGAATTGCCAAATTCTCCTGATCCGTTGTCAATGGGTTCCAGAAATCAAACTAGTATCCCATTAGATCCTCATAATCCATATTCAGCAGCATTTTCAAGTGGGAATTATAATCAGGTTTTGAATAATGTTGTAGGAGCTGGTAGTGTTTATGGGTGGCCAACAGATACAGTGGCTAAAGTAAACCAAACTTCCTTCATGACCCAAGATGGTGAAATGAAACAACCAATTATATATGATCGATTTATGTATGCCAATAGAAATTCCAGATTAAGAGGTCAAGGTGACCCAATTAGGGGTGATTTGCCTATTGTGCCTATTAGTGGTAACTGGTTTATACCTTCCGCTGCTGCCGGTAATAATATAAACCAGGTTTTACAACAAGGCGCTATGAATGTTTTAGGAGGTATCAATAACGAAACTAGTAATGCTCTTGCAAATCTTATTTATAATTCATCGGGTGGCGCAGATACTACCATTGGAGGTGTCGATATGGCAAAGACAAATATGAGTCATCAGGTTTACGGTGCAGCATCGGCAGCTCGAGGAGATGTGCAAATTACGGCTTTTCCGTAATAGTTGATTTCTAAACATTTATGGATAAAAATGCGATATGAAACTGATAAAATGGTGAAGATAGTTATAGTATATTTTAATTTTAGTTCGTGTTATGAGTACCCTCTAGAGAATGTCTCGTCGGGTATGAGTATTTATTCGGCAGAACTGAATAAGAAAAAAATAGGTTCCAATAAAAAAGCATGTAATTGCGGTGATATCAAAGAACGCACCATTGAAGTTATTGATCGACATGATTCATACTTTGCATTTCTTGAAATGAAAGAATTAGATGGTCGTTCTATTGAGGAGATGAAGCTAAATAATAAGCTTTTGTATAAGCTATTGAAAGAATGTATAACGGAAAAATATATACATTCTTTTGATTTCGAAAATCAGAATATGGCTGTATACATGAATGATGATCAACAATTTGATGACGTTTGTATATACAACATGTTCAAAAAGAAGCTTGAAAAACATTACTTATTCAAAGTAAATCCAAAAACTGAAAGTATTAGAAAGAAAGCAGAAAGTAACATTCCATTCAATAACATAGATGACAAGTACGTTCGATTATTCGGCAATTGGGTGTCAGTGATGCATCCAACATTGCTATAAATTTTGAGGTGTTTTTATATCCTATTAGGGATATAAAAAATTGAATCATATTTTTCTAAAAATATGAGATAAGATTATGTCTTTGACGATATATTGCAAAAATGGCTGATTCTGACTCTCCTCCATCTTATGAAGAAGCAATGATTGACCTTCAAGATCAAGAGATGCCTCCACCTTATGTGGAAGCGGAACATGATAGAACGAGTTTTGATGAGTACGAGGAAGAGTATGAGGATGATGAAGATGAAGAGTATGCTGAGGAAGAGAATGAGGATCATGTTGAAACGGATAATGAAAATGATAGCATGAGGTTTCGTGATGTATTTCACCGATTAACCACTTCGTTCGAGATGATCTATGATATAAATGATATTTTTGAAGATGAAAATCTTATCATGAGTTTTCGTGATTTATTTCAACGATTAACCACTGTATTCCAGATGATCTATATACTCTTAACTATTCTCGTGACTCATATGAAAATACATTTCAAAGTAAAGCAGTTTGCGGGATGGAAGAAAATTATGTTATTACTAACACATCTGTTGAAATGCAATACAAACAGATGTGTCATTCAAGTGGATAAACTGGATGCTAAACGCCATTTTTTGTTGAATTTCAACGAAGAATGTGAAAGAGATATTTTGATTTTTGATCCACGATTCGATAGTGCAATTAAGATCTTGGTTCTATTGTACAAAATCATTCATATGATTTTCAGCATTGGGGTAACCCAGATGCTGTTAATGATGCACATGAAAGTACATCAAGGAATAATGAAAGTACTAAGATTAATTATGGATCAAGTGGATCTTAATAAAAGCGTACATGATGATCTTTTGGACACACTGGTTGCTAACGGGTGGTTTTTGAGGGATATAATTGCGGAATATGATATGAGCGATAATTTGTTGTTCTAATCTTAATGCAATGGTAAATATGTTGTAATTATGTTGTAAATATGATGTATATATTGTAAAGAAGTGAAACGATGGCTGGATGTCACAATTCCTAGCGATGTTTGGGGCTAGGAATATCTTAGAGAGCAATCTCTAAAGGTCTCTTATAGTGGGGGCATCCATTTGTATGTTGTAAATATGATGTAAATATGATGTATATATTGTAATGAAGTGAAGCGATGGCTGGATGTCACAATTCCTAGCGATGTTTGGGGCTAGGAATATCTTAGAGAGCAATCTCTAAAGGTCTCTTATAGTGGAGGCATCCATTTGTATGTTGTAAATATGATGTAAATATGATGTATATATTGTAATGAAGTGAAGCGATGGCTGGATGTCACAATTCCTAGCGATGTTTGGGGCTAGGAATATCTTAGAGAGCAATCTCTAAAGGTCTCTTATAGTGGGGGCATCCATTTTCTATACTGAAAAGTATAGAAAAATAATATTTGAATCTGACATTTATATACAACATGTTCAAAAACAAGCTCAATCGATTATTCGGTAATTGGGTGTCAGTAATGAATCCAACATTGCTATAAATTTTGAGGCCTAATAGGGATATAAAAAATTGAATCATATTTTTCTAAAAATATGAGATTAGATTATGTCTTTGACGATATATATTCTAATCCAAGTCTTGTAGTATTTGTACTGGCTGTAATGTCGAATATCCGTGAAGAAGTTGATATTGAGGTAGAAGTAGAGGATAATCGTGTTGAAATGGATGATAACTATGTCATCATGAGTTTTCGTGATGTATTTGGTCGATTAACCATTGTGTTCATGATGATCCATGTTCTCTTAATTAATGTCATGACTCATATGAAAATATATTTCAAAGTAAAGCAGCTTTCGGGATGGAGGAAAATTTTGTTAGTAATGACGCATCTGTTGAATTTCAATGTAAAAAGATCCGTCATTCAATCGGAAAAACTGAATGCTAAACATCATATTTTGGAGAATTTCAATGAACAATGTCAATTAGGTTTAATGACTTTTGATTGTGACATGGAGAGTGCAAAGAACACAAAGAAGCTTTTGATCATATTGTTCAAAATCATTCTCATCAATTTCAGCATTGGGGTGACCCAGATGCTGTTAAAGATGCACCTTAAGGTGCATCAAGGAATAAAGAAAGTGATGGGATTAATTATGGATCAAGTGGATCTCAACAAAAGCGCACAAGATGATCTTTCAAAAAAATTGGATGATAACGCGGGGCGTTTGAGGGACATAAGAGATGAATATGAGGAAATGTTGTTCCAATCTTATGGTTGCGATACTGATTCTGATTCTGATTCTAATGCACGGTAATTATGTTGTAAATATATTGTAAATATGTTGTAAATATGTTGTAAATATATTGTACTAACATTAATCTTAATGAAGTGAAATGATGGTTGGATGTCACAATTCCTAGCGATGTTTGGGGCTAGGAATATCTTAGAGAGCAATCTCTAAAGGTCTCTTATAGTGGGGGCATCCATTTTTTTCATAACAGTAGATGATATGTTGTAAATATGATGTATATATTGTAAAGAAGTGAAACGATGGCTGGATGTCACAATTCCTAGCGATGTTTGGGGCTAGGAATATCTTAAAGAGCAATCTCTAAAGGTCTCTTATAGTGGGGGGATCCATTTTCTATACTGAAAAGTATAGAAAAATAAAATTTGAATTATATTTTTTTTAAAATATGAGATTAGATTATGTCTTTGACGATATATTGCAAAAATGGCTTTTTACCAACGCTCAAACCAATCACCGATAGAGGTATCTCAAGCTAGGCGTTATGATGCCACTCTTGAACAACTACGACATCTGTTTGATGAAACTGATCATGTGAGTGATTCTGTGAATGATTCCGAGAATGATGTGAATCGTACTTATGGTTGTGGTTGTGGTTGCGATACTGATACTGATTCTGATTCTGATTCTGATTCTGATTCTGATCCTTATTTTAATCCAAATCTTGCAGCACTTGTACTGGCGGTAATGTCGGAAATCCTTGAAGAAGGAGGAGGAGTGTCTGATAACACAGACACTCCTCCTTCTTATGAAGAAGCGATGACTGACCCGCAAGAACCGCTTCCACCACCTTATGAGGAGGTGGAGGTAGAGGAAGCTGAAGAGGAAGAAGAGGAAGAGGAAGAAGAAGAGGAAGAAGAAGTTGAAGAAGTTGATGAAGTTGATATTGAGGAAGAGGTAGATGCGAATCGTGTTCGAATGGATTATGATTATGACTATGTTATCATGAGTTTTCGTGATGTATTTGGTCGATTAACCATTGTGTTCATGATGATCCATGTTCTCTTAAGTAATCTCATGACTCATATGAAATTATATTTCAAAGTAAAGCAGCTTTCGGGATGGAGGAAAATTTTGTTAGTAATGATGTATCTGTTGAAATTCAATGTAAAAAGATCCGTCATTCAATTGGAAAAACTGAATGCTAAACAGCATATTTTGGGGAATTTCAATGAACAATGTCAATTGGGTATAATGACTTTTGATCGTGACCTGCAGAGCGCAAAGAGCACAAAGAAGCTTTTGATCATACTGTTCAAAATCATTCTCATCAATTTCAGCATTGGGGTGACCCAGATGCTGTTAATGATGCACCTTAAAGTGCATCAAGGACTAAAGAAAGTGATGGGATTAATTATGGATCAAGTGGATCTTAACAAAAGCGTACAAGATGAGCTTATGGAAACATTTCTTGCTAACGATTACCGTTTGTTTGACTTAAAAGATGAATATGAGGAAATCTTGTTCTAATCTTAATGCAATGGTAAATATGTTGTAAATATGTTGTAAATATGTTGTCTAACATTATTTTTAATGAGGTGAAATGATGGTTGGATGTCACAGTTCCTAGCGATGTTTGGGGCTAGGAATATCTTAGAGAGCAATCTCTAAGGTCTCTTATAGTGGGGGCATCCATTTGTATGTAAATATTATGTAAATATGTTGTAAATATTAAAGAAGTGAAATGATGGCTGGATGTCACAGTTCCTAGCGATGTTTGGGGCTAGGAATATCTTAGAGAGCAATCTCTAAAGGTCTCTTATAGTGGGGACATCCATTTGTATGTAAATATGTTGTAAATATTAAAGAAGTGAAATGATGGTTGGATGTCACAGTTCCTAGCGATGATTGGGGCTAGGAATATCTTAGAGCACGTTCTCTAAGGTCTCCTACAGTGGGGGCATCCATTTGTATGTAAATATGTTGTAAATATTAAAGAAGTGAAATGATGGCTGGATGTCACAGTTCCTAGCGATGATTGGGGCTAGGAATACCTTAGAGACTAGTCTCTAAGGGCTCTTATAGTGGGGGCATCCATTTTCTATACTGAAAAGTATAGAAAGCTAGTATATAATAAACAGAGATTTAACAGAATGTGTTTATAATCATCTCATTTGTATTGAACAGAGATTTAACAGAATGTGTTTATAATCATCTCATTTGTATTGAACAGAGATTTAACAGAATGCGTTTATAATCATCTCATTTGTATTGAACAGAGATTTAACAGAATATGTTAGAAAATAAAAAGAATGAAGAGATATACATCATTTGTTATAAAATTCCTCAAAAATTATGAAGCACAATGTCCCAATATTGTGAATGCATGGTGTTCAAATGAAACACAAGCATTATTTAATAAATTACGTCATGAAGGGGAAAAGGGTAAGAGACGTTGTACTTGTTATATATTATTTTGTCTCAAAAGACGTCCTGAGTTGAAAGAACAATATTCTTATATTTCTAATAAAGAAATTACATCTATGATTGCAAAAGAATGGCGTGAACATAGAGATAAAAAAGATGATGTTTACATGCAGTTTAAAAAAGAGGATGAAAAACAAGTCTTTTTCAATAAACATAGAATGGAAATTTGTGACAAATATCCTCATTTGACAAATACTGAAATAAATATAGCGCTTCAAAAAATGTATGATAGAATTCACCATTAATTGAATTTCTAATAGATATGTTTATAGGTGAGATTGAAGCAATGAACGAAGAAATATATCAAATGAGCATTATAGGAAGAATTAGAGATTTATTGGGTGTTGGGGATGGTGGCCATGCGGAGTATATTTATGAGTGGGCTACAAAAAGGGACAATCCAGTAATTCTGAAGCCACCAATTAGAACATCTGAACTATTTTGCATATATTGCATAGGACGTAAAATAATATCTTGGATAATGAATCTTTTTTAGTTCCAAACATTGTTTGGAGATAGGAATATCTTAAAATGGGGATATATTTTCTATACTGAAAAGTATAGAAAGATTTAAAAAACAGTCAGTCAAGCAATCAATTCATAGGAGTTAATGGGTTAACATTAAGATTTAATTATCAAAATGGTTAAAAAGAGTCTATTAGATAGATTGAGAGATTCAATAGTTATTGGAGATGGTGGTTATGCCTTTGCTCTCGAAAAACGTGGTTATGTAAAAGCTGGGCCTTGGACACCTGAATGTGTTCTAGAATACCCAGATGCTGTTTTACAGATTCATAAAGAATTCTTACTCGCAGGTTCTGATGTGGTTCAAACATTCTCATCAAGTGAAGACATGCTAAATAACAGAGGTTCTAAAGCGGGATGCGTAGAAAGTATAAATAAAGCAGCTGCTAATCTTGTTATTAGAGCTGCCTCAGAGATCGAAGGTCCGTATGCCCCTCTTACAGCTGGAACAATTAGTCAATGTGCTTCATACCTTAATGGCGATGGAAAAGAAAAAGTAAAAAGTGAATTCATTAAGCAGTTAAACCAGTTCCATGATTTAGATTTTTTTATTTGTGAGAATTTCGAACATATTGAAGAAATGGAATGGGCTATTCAAACATGTAATGAAATTATTGCTCAGGAAGTGAAAAATGGTTTACCTCAAAAGGCCATTTGTTCATCAATGTGTATTGGTCCTGAGGGTGATTTACATGGTGTAAACGTTGGAGATTGTGCTATTCGAATGGCTAAAGCTGGTTCAAATGTGGTAGGTGTTAATTGTCATTTTGATCCATCAATGTCATTAGACGCTATGCAAATGATGAGAGATAGTTTGGATGATGAAAATCTTCTGCATAAAGGTTCATCTCAAAATCATTCCAATAAAGTATATCTAATGTGTCAGCCAGTTGCATTTCATACTCCTGATGCTACTAGACAAGGTATAATTGATATACCAGAGTATCCATTTGCTCTTGAACCACGTACTTGTACACGATTCGATATACACGATTATGCTAGAAATGCATTTAAGCTAGGTATTCGATATATTGGTGGTTGTTGTGGGTTCGAACCTTATCATATTCGAGCTATATCAGAAGAATTGAAAAACGAATGCTCTATTAGTTTAGGCATTAGTGATTTACTAATGCATACAAAACCATGGATTAGGGTTAGGTCATCAGAGAATTATTGGAAAGCAATGGAACCTTCTACTGGTCGTCCATATTCATCTGCTTTGAGCCAACCGGATGAATGGATGATAACACAAGGCCATCCACTCCTCAGTCAACAAAGTACTGAAACGACCAAAGAAGAAATGAAAGAGATCTTTAAATTTATTGAAGGAATTGAATAGATTATATTTATGAGTATAAAATGAAAAAGTTTCTGCTTATTCTCACTATTATATTTACAATTATTGGTATAGTTATGGTTTATTTTGATTTGGATCGGACAATACGTTTAAGTATGACCTCAATGCCCGATCTAATTGAAATGTACAAACAAAAACCACAAAGTAGTACTAAACGTATAGTTGCCGTTATTGATTGTGATACTGGGATTAATCTTGGATCTGTTTGTAATAAAACATTGAAATCGATTCTGGACCAGAGTATGCGTCTTCATGATATAGCCGTTCAAACAAATACCCCAGAAAAAATAGATAAAAATCTTTTGGAAGTTGTTAGCATTCACGCAATAGGAACTGACGTAGTTCGTGAAACTGATAATAGTACAATTGTGCTGAAACTAAAGAACGGATTTGAATATCCATATGATTACGTAGAAACACATCTAGAAAACGCTGTATAACGCTGTATAACGCTGTATAACGCTGTATAACGCTTTCAAAACAATATGTTTTGAAAGCTAGAATATGATTTTTTCTGTTGAAAAATCATTCAATTTTTAAAATAATCATGACACCTCAAACGATTTTATTTCAAGGAGAGAATGTATACATTCTAAAGGAGCTCATTGAATATGATAGGGCCTTCTTCATTGGATGTATCAGAAAGCCTAGGGATGCAATTGTAAATAAAAATATACCTTCTGATCAATACTGGTATGCCTTATATAGTAAACAATCTAATATATGGTCTTTATCTCATGCTGGAGCATCGAAAGCAAACGTTCTTATATCAGAAAAATGGGTACATGAAAACGTTCCTAAATATACAGGAAATTTCGATGTATACAAATATAAACCATTACCTCAATTATTGTTACTGACGGAAGAAGAAAAATTTAGGGATTTTGAAGGTAACATATATGAGGTTCAGGTAAGAGGTGAGAAAACAAAAGAAGGCATTAGATTCAAATGCAGTGATATTTTAGAATTATTAAAACTGAAAAGTGAACATATGCGACGTTCCTTGGATAAAACAGAATATGAAGTGTTCGCTAATTCATGTGAAAATACAATAAAGAAAGGGGGTCAACAAACAGTTATGTTTCTGACCTACAATGGTTTATTAAAAACCATTTTTTCTTCTCGATCCAACGTAGCTTACCGCTTTCAGGATTGGGTTACTCACTTTGGTACATTAATCGAAAACGTCGATGCAGCATGTGATATAATAGGTATTAACGCTCAATTAGTAAGAAATGTACTTACTACTTGTATTTCTACCATGCCCTGTGTTTACTTATTCAATGTAGGAAAAATTTCTGAGCTTAGAAAACATTATGAGGAATTAAAACCATACAAAAAAGGATTTCTTTTCAAATGGGGTAGAACCAATAATCTCAAAAGAAGGACTGGAGAACATATTAAATATTATGGTAATCTAATAGATAGTACATTACAATTGAAATATTTTTCACCTGTTGATCATATGTATGAAGTAGATGCAGAAAATGAGATTAAACGATATTTTAGTGGTAATGCAATCTCATTTAAAAATCATAAAGAACTAATAATATTAGATAGAACCGAAATGTCTGAAGCTCGTAAGTTTTATGAAGATGTGTATGAAAAATTTAGTTCTGAAGTGGATAAATTATTAGGTAGAAATAAAGAATTAGAACATAATGCTGAATATACGAAAGAAATAATTAAATGCAAGAATGAGAGAATAAAAAAGCTGAATGAAGAATGTGCTTCGTTACGTAATGAAATGATTTGTTTTCAGGAACGTGAGAAAGAATATAAAGAAAAATTATCTGAGATGATGGAAACAATAAAATCACAACAAGAAACAATAAAATCACTACAAGAAACAATAAAGCAGCTTAGAACATCTAAAGAAAAATAGCATTGTGATCAATTATTCTTTAATTTTTTCTATACTGAAAAGTATAGAAAATCATGAACAACGTTTCAATTAGCTAATAATTGATTTTTCTTTCAAAAAATCATTAATTTTTAAAATAAATAACTATGACACCTCAAACGATTTTATTTCAAGGAGAGAATGTATACATTCTAAAGGAGCTCATTGAATATGATAGGGCCTTCTTCGTTGGATGTATCAAAAATCCTAGGAGTGCAATTGAAAATAAAAATATACCTTCTGGCCAGTATTGGTATGCCTCATATAGTAAACGAACTAATATATGGTCTTTATCTCATGCTGGAGTACCGAAAGCAAACGTTCTTATATCAGAAAAATGGGTACATGAAAACGTTCCTAAATACACAGGAAATTTCGATGTATACAAATATAAACCATTACCTCAATTATTGTTACTGACGGAAGAAGAAAAATTTAGAGATTTTGAGGGTAACATATATGAGGTTCAGGTAAGAGGTGAGAAAACAAAAGAATCTATTAGATTCAAATGCAGTGATATTTTAGAATTATTTAAAATGAAAAATGACAATATACGACATTTCTTAGACAAAACAGATTATGAAGTGTTCGCTAATTCAGTGTTCGCTAATCCGGATGGTCCTGTTAATTTAACAGGACCATCCGGATTAGATGAAGAAATTCTTTCACATCCTACCGAAGTAAATAATCCTAATACAATAAAAAGAAGAGACAGACAAGCAGTTACTTTTCTGACCTACAATGGTTTACTAAAAACCATTTTCTCTTCTCGATCCAACGTTGCTTACCGCTTTCAGGATTGGGCAACGAATATTATTTATGCCGCTCAGTTTGGTACAACACCCGAAAGAATTGATGCAGCATGTGATATAATAGGTATTAACGCTCAGTTAGTAAGAAATGTACTAAGTACTTGTATTTCTACCATGCCCTGCGTTTACTTATTCAATGTAGGAAAAATTTCTGAGCTTAGAAAACATTATGAGGAATTAAAACCATACAAAAATGGATTTCTTTTCAAATGGGGTAGAACCAATAATCTCAAAAGAAGGACTGGAGAACATATTAAAAATTATGGTAATCTAATATCCAGTACATTACAATTGAAGTATTTTTCGCCTGTTGATAATATGTATGAAGTAGATGCAGAAAATGAGATTAGACAATATTTTCATAGTAATGCAATCTCATTTAAAAATCACAAAGAACTAATAATATTAGAGAGAACAGAAATAGCTGATGCTCGTAAATTTTATGAAGAGGTGTATGAAAAATTTAGTTCTGAAGTGGATAAATTATTGGGTAGAAAGAAAGAATTAGAACATAATGCTGAATATACAAAAGAAATAATTAAATGCAAGAACGAGAGAATACATCAGCTGAATCAAGAATGTGCTTGGTTACGTAGTGAAATGATTTCTTTCCAAGAACGTGAGAAAAAATATAAAGAAGAATTATCTAAGATGATGGAACAGCTTACACTCTCTCAAAAATTGCATGAAGAAACAATAAAATCACATCAGCAAACTATGGAAGAACTTACACTCTCTCAAAAATCGCATCAAGAAACAATAAAATCGCATCAAGAAACAATAAAATCGCATCAAGAAACAATAAAGCAGCTTACAACATCAGAAGAGAACTATAGAAAATGTCAAGATGTATTATGTGAGATAGCATTGTTAACACCAGACGAACGTAATAAATTACATAATTTAGTTAAAACTACTCGTATTAAATTAGATCCATTTTTGGGATAATGGATCTTTAATTTTTTCTATACTTTTCAGTATAGAAAACAAATCCTGATGCAAGCGATGTAAATAATCATGATATAATAAACAGAAGAGACATACAAGCAGTTATGTTTCTGACCTACAATGGTTTACTAAAAATTTTGGCACAACTAAAGAATATATCGTCTAATAGTATCTTGTTCATTTGCATTAAGCATGTTAGCAAGAGTATTATCAATCGTTACTTCTTTATGCTTAGGAGAGGATGGATCCATCACAATTAAATTCATACCATTTGTATATTTATTTGGCATACTAGGTAATGCACAAAGAATATCTTTCGTTGTTCTATATTGTAAATTAGAATACAAATCATCTTTGAAACTATTGATCAATATAACATTTTCATACAAAAAATTATTGAACGCATCCCCCATAATTTTTATGCATTTTCTCAATTCCTTTATATTTTTAATCTTAGGATAACGATGTTTAATTAATTTATACATTTCAATATTGGCATCATAATAAGGAATTAAAACCAATTCCTTGAAAAATAATTGTTCCTCACGTGTATTCCTAATGATCGGTTCTACATATTTTTTCCAATTAATTGCTAGCATACATGTAGCTTTTCCAAATGACGGTGTATCAGGAATAATCTCAGTAACTGGAATAGTAATCTCATATTGAAGTAATTCTATGATCCAAACGAAATTATCATCTTTAAAAATACCTTGATCCGCTCTTTGGAGTATGTCAGGTAATTGATTTTTTAGTCCATTAATTATGTCTGGAAACATCGATTCAGTATTATACCAGCCGTTACCAGCCAAATTTAATGGACTAAATATTGATTGAATATCTTTTATAAACTGTTCTATCACCAAGCATGTTGATTTATATTGTTTATTGAAAAATCTACGCGTACAAGATTTAAAACCTTGAATTAGTGTCTGGAGATCATTACTAACAGTTGTTAAAAGAAGACGGCTATCTACTATAGGATCTGACATAAAAGTAGTATAACCTTCTTTGGAAAAGACACATGGAGTTTTATAACGTGTATTAGGTACATGAGCCATTCCAAAATCAATAATAACAGGTGTTAATCCATATGTTCTAATAGGTATTATTATGTCACCAAATTTATACACATGTACATCATATTGAGTATCTGAAATCATCGTATTATCTGCATGAAGATCATAATGTGTTATACCTAATTCCTCAAACATAACGATTGCAGCTAATGTCTGCCGTATACAATTGAGTAAAGCGTTTGGATGATGTGATGCCTCATGTACGAGATTAGCTAGAGAATCATTCCTATGATTATTAATTATGTCTTTAAAAAAAAGACAATAACGACGTTCTCCTATTTGAATTGGTTTCTTTTCCAAGACCTCACAGAAATGAATACAATTAAGTTTCTTCAAATGATTCCACACCTCTTCCTCAAGCTCTATTACAAAATCAATATGTTTAGATACCTTCATGACAGCAGCTTGATTGTGCCACATACATTTAAATACGGCGCCTTGAACACCTTGATCTTTCTCATTAATTGGGCTTACGCCTTCAAAAATATCATTATTATAGTTGTATATCTTTGAATCCATTTTATGTTTTCTTATAACCATCCTAATTCACAAGTAATTTAATCATCTTCGTTTCTTACAAGAGACCTGGAACTATTAAGTATTTTAATACTTCGCAGTATTAAAACAAATGTCTCCGTTTTATATACTCCCAGCCCCATCACTCGCTGGAAATTGTGACATACATCCATAAGTACTAAAAATAGGTACTAAAAATAGGTACTAAAGATAAACACTTACACTAGGTACTAAAGATAAGTACTAAAGATAAACACTTACATTAGGTACTAAAGATAAGTACTAAAGATAAACACTTACACTAGGTACTAAAGATAGGTACTAAAGATAAACACTTACACTATACTATACTAAACAAACCTCTAATATTCTTGAAATGTAGTCTTATCATTAGTTCCATTATTGTACATATATACAGTATCTGTCCCTATCATTCTCAAATAATTACCAGTCATTTCAAACATGTACTCTCCTGCCAGATGACTGTCTCCGTGAATACAAAAAGGATCTAAAATTAAAACATATCCTTTCTTAATCTTTACACCAATGAGAGACAGTGTTCTTGATTCAGCTTCACCATCAGAAGTGTCATCACCATCAGAAGTGTCATCACCATCAGAAGTGTCATCACCATCAACCCATCTTCCAAGAATTACAAATCCTGACTGATTTTCGGCATTAGGATCCAAAGCAATTGTTTGTATAAACGAATGTCTTTCTAGAAAATGACCAGGTCCGTCAGGACCTACCACATGTGTTGCGTAATCTTGAGAATAATTATAAGTTACTTGATACAGTCTGCTTTGAGGAGTAGAAATGTTATAACTTACACAATCTGATGGTACATATTTGGCCAAGTAAGGGTTCAGATTGCTTCGTTCAGGATGTCTGAGGATGCGAATAGGAACTTTTTTCTTGTTTTGATTATGTAAATAAAGTCTTCCAGATCGAGGAAACAAATTGTACTTATTCTCAGGACGATCAACATATTTACCGAGTATTCTGTCCCAAATAACGCGTAGAAGCGATCTTTTATCTGTCTTCCATGTCACCTTTAAAAATGTCTGTTCTTCGGCAGTTATCTGATATTGTGGAGTGGTATCCAAGAGCGATCGATTATTGCTCGGATATTTTATTCCATGATATCGTACAGGTCCTACTAGTTTTCCATCTCTGTTCACGTTAAGATTGAGCAAAGCCCAGAATGTTCGCGGTGATTTCATTATCGAAATTTCTTTATTGTTTGTATCACAGGTAATACTACTATCACCATGTCCAAAGACCGTATAATTATTCTGTTCCGTCATTGTTAGTCGTAATTTATTATCTTTTTACTTATCCTTAAAATTCAATTATCCTCAGAAGCTGAGGGTCACTATAAGTATTTAATACATATATTCTTTTTTGGTTAGCATTCCGCTAACCAGTAAAATCACAACAACTATAAGAAGCACAACCACAGCAACGATCCAAGGCGTACTTAAATACTCTTTAATTTTATTCATAACACCGCCATCAGTTCCATACAATAAATCGGTACCCGTATATCCTTGTGGAAGTAACGGTGTTCTATTTGTAAATCTTTGCGACATATCGGAATAAGCTTCTTGAGGAAAAGAAGATTGATTATATGGACTATTCTTGAAATACATTTTTTGGTAACATAGGAAAATATTTGAACATTATGATCGATATATAATAATAATAAATAGCATTATAATTACTAATAATGAAGCAAGTTCAAATTTATATCTCTGAAAAAATGTTTGAGACTCGGGGTTAGGAGGATTCGAATTAGGAGGATTCGAATTAATTGGATCAGATTTTCCGTAACATACTATATCATTTTTAACATCATCAATGTTGATGTTACCATCGTCAACAATATTAAACAACACGTCACATATATTGGTAGGACATCCTTTAGGATTTACCAGGTCAGTTGGAACCATATATTTACTTGATTTGTTAGCACATGGTAAATACCAACAACCATCATTGATTACATGGGCACCCTTCATAACTGAATATGATTTATTTTCTGTTCTATTAACACATTTACAATCATCTGTATTATGATGTGAGCAGTAATTTTGCATTGTTGCATCCTTTACATGAGGTGCTTGTTCTTCAAACCATGATCTACAATAATCACCTCCATCTCCTGTAGATTTCAAACGACTACATTCACTCATCCCTTCAGGACATGTCGTCACTTTTTGTGTACAATATTTAGATATTACATCATTATTCTCTCCGAATTTTTCTTCAAAAGCAGTTAATTGAGATCTTGTATCTATTGCATCAAAATTATAAGTGCATTTCAGATTGGGTGCTTTTTTATCCCAACCAAAACTGAGGATTGGATCTAATCCTTTGGAACTAAATCCTATATTGCATTCTTCTCGATCTGGAGGTACACATTGTGGTTGTGGAAGACAAAATCCACCACAACAATCAACCTTACCTACTTCCCAATCTGATATGTTGTCAGATTTATGACAATTTTTTAAAGTACTAAAAATTGAACAACTACCACATGAACATGATCCTGAACCCGGTTCATATAAATGATCACGTTTTGTTTGGACCGCTCGGGCGACTATATGTTCTCCCATGTTTTACTAAGATGTGAATTTTATATGAAAATATTCATATAAAATTAAATTAATCTATTAGTACTATTAGGATCTTTGGTATGGTCTAATTGATTAATTGTTTCAAAGACTGAAATTCATTTATTATCCTTAAATATTTTCTTTAATTTATTCAAATCTTCCACGATTATATCATCAAACATTAGTTTCATATTCTCCTCAAAATATTCTTTATATAATACAGGATAATCATAGTGACGAATATGATTAAAAAAGTCATATTCAGTAGGTATTAAGCATGATTTATTTTTTATAACAGTAATTAAGAATTGATTGAATAAAGAGTGATTGCTAATGAAAGTTATATTATACATGATATTTATGAAAGCATCATAATGGTAATTCAAAGATGCTATCCAAAAACCATACGAAAATTTGTTTGATCCGTAATATTCATAATAAAATATCCTAAATATTTTTATCATATACGTTGTTAAGGCCGTTATCATATTCTCCGTGAACATCCATAATTTATTGTCTAATACCCACAACCTTGAACCATCTTCATTAATACATTTTAAATTGTAAAAAGACCATGGTGATTTTGAATCTAACATCAAGTAACCAATTGAATTGTTTCGATAAGGTCCAACTAGTCCATGTTCTATAACTATATTTAGAGGAACACACATGAGGGATGGTATACAACAATGTTTTATAATGTCGTTAAAATTAAAAACTTTCAATTCTGGTGGTTTCATGTAACTTCTGATTTCTATTTCTCTAATTAATCTATTAGAATCTTCGTATGTTAAAGGACCTTTTATTTGAGTAAGTGATTTTCTGCACAATATTAATCTCACATCATTTACAGATAAATTTTTCAAAATGCGTGTATAAGATTTACCAGCATTCGTTAATCTTATTATATTATGGTTCAGTATTTTCTTATATTCACATATATTAACCACTCCAAGTAACGCGTTTCGTGTAATTTTCAATGAGTTCCATAATTCATCATCATCATCGTCACATATTTCATCGAGTATTGTATCAACTGTGTCATAACATGATGTTTTAAAATTTTCCAATGTAGCAGTTTCCAGATTAAACGCAAAACATTTAGAAATATTTTTAATTTCTTGCGTTATCATTTGCATGGTCATATTCGAAAAATATTCGCATTGTTTTTGAACATATTCTTGATGATGACTAATTTTATCAGCTTCTGAATAAATATCAGGTGCATTCTTGAAACCAACAGGAATATTAGAACGATCGATATTAAAATCATTCCCACTTCCTAAAAGAATATTTAAAAGTGAACCAGTATTTGGTTCTTTACCTTCAAGTATTGATTTTTTCTTAATGATACCCAAAAGAGTACCAATTTTGATAACGTCCATATCGACTATGTTGATCGGAATCCCTGTAGCTAATGAAGACGCTTCATGAGTAATACGATTCTTTTCTTTTCTTTCTATCCTTCGTTTCATTTCTTCATCAAGCTTTCTTAATTTTTCGATCTGTTCAACAGTTAATTTCAAAGACATCTTTTTTTTACCAGCGAAGGTGTTTAGATCGATCATATGTTGGATTATTTATAGTAATATAAAATGGATATATGTGATAAATGGAAACTGAATAAATTAGTTAATCCTAGAACTGGTCGAAGTATAAAACCAACAGGAAAAGTTTACGCCGCCTTAAAAACAGAATGTTCTGATGGATCCCCTCGTCGTATTCGCAGTCGATATTCACCGAAATGTATAGAATGGCATAATAGACCTAATATTAATCCAGAAACTGGAAGAGTAATAAAAATTAATGGACCTACGTATCGAAAATTAGAAGATGAATGTGGTAGTGTTGTTGCTCATTCTCCAAGAGGTAGTCCTAAAGGTAGTCGTAAGAGATTATCACGACATCTTTCACCAGAATGCATTCAATGGAATAATAATCCAACAATTAATCCACGTACTGGAAGAACTATAAAAATTAATGGACCTGTATATAACCAGTATGTTAAAGAATGTGGTCCTCTTACTAAGACACTCACAAACAAAAAGAGTGACGATAATTCTGAACATGAAAATCTCGTTAGTTTTATCGAATGGTTGATAGGCAATCGTGAAGAGGAATATACAGATGAAGAAGTACGAGATAAAATTCAATGGTTCTACCGCCAAGAGTAGAACCAAATCGAGTACCTAAGGTGTTTAGATCGATCATATGTTGAATTATTTATAGTAATATAAAATGGATATATGTGATAAATGGAAACTGAATAAATTAGTTAATCCTAGAACTGGTCGAAGTATAAAACCAACAGGAAAAGTTTACGCCGCCTTAAAAACAGAATGTTCTGATGGATCCCCTCGTCGTATTCGCAGTCGATATTCACCGAAATGTATAGAATGGCATAATAGACCTAATATTAATCCAGAAACTGGAAGAGTAATAAAAATTAATGGACCTACGTATCGAAAATTAGAAGATGAATGTGGTAGTGTTGTTGCTCATTCTCCAAGAGGTAGTCCCAGAGGTAGTCCAAGAGGTAGTCCCAGAGGTAGTCCCAGAGGTAGTCCCAGAGGTAGTCCCAGAGGTAGTCGTCAGAGATTACCACGACATCTTTCACCAGAATGCATTCAATGGAATAATAATCCAGTAATTAATCCACGTACTGGAAGAACTATAAAAATTAATGGACCTGTATATAACCAGTATGTTAAGGAATGTGGTCCTCTTACTAAGACATTCACAAACAAAAAGGATGATGTTAATTCTGAAGATAAAAATTTAATTAGTTTTATCGATTGGTTGGTAGGTAATCCGGAACAGGAATATACAGATGAAGAAATACGAGATAAAATTCAACGATTAATGGAAAAAGAAGTAGTCAAAACACCAAGAGTAGAACCAAATCGAGCACCTTTAGGACTACCTATTGAAGAAATTAAACCATCAGATGGTTTTACATTACAAGAACGTCTTGATAAAGGATATCGTATAAATATGAGTCTGAAAAAGATAGATTCATCTCAATGGGATATGTGCATGTCTGGTGCTAACGCACCTAAATTTAGAAAGAATTTTGTCAATATTGTTAGTATAGGAAAAGGTACATTTGGTGAAGTATATAGAGCAGATATCAAAACAGGTGATGCATCATACGACGATCTTGTCGTAAAAGAAGCTTATCTTGTTGGACAAGATTTGGTTAAATTAAAACAAAATGCTTCAAAAACAACTAAATGGTGGGAAAAAATTACAAAATCATATCCTCGTGAAAATAGGATGTTAGATCTTGTGAATAATCTTCTCACGAGTCATAAATGTCCTAATTTTGCATTAACTTATAATATGGCCATGTGTGATGGATGTAAGGTTAACCGGTTGTTTGATGTTGAGGCTAAATCATCCTCATGTTATGTTATGTTTATGGAATCAGCGGATAATAATTTAAGTAATGTGCCACTTAAAGATTTTGATAGTCAAGTGAGTATTTTATATCAATTATTGATTGCATGCCATGCAATTCACCGTTTCTATGGTATATGGCATAGAGATATTAAGACGACAAATATTTTCATTAAACGAATAAAAGCTGGTGGGTTTTTCAAATATATTATTGATAAAGAAGTATTCTTAGTTAAAAATGTTGGTTTAGTTGCTTATTTAGGAGATTTTGGAGTTTCTGAATCCTTTTCCCCTCTATTTTCACACGGCAATTGTGGAACTAGAAACGCAGAGGTTATGGAATTTGATGAAATAACCGCTGGAGAGAAATATTATTTCAGACCAATTGCTATGCCTGGTATGAGAGAACGAAAATGGAGGAACACAACTGAAAGAGGGACACATAATCTAATTACCACGATGACAGCAGCGACGAAGCCTATAAATCTTACTGATTTTGGAAGATATCCCGCAATGGAATTTTATACGGACATACAGGACGTCTTTCGAATGTTTCTTGGAGGAAAACAAGGTGATCAACCAAGCTATCACAAACCATTACCTAATCTAACACCTCATTTTAAAAGATTAATTTCTGAAAGGAAAGCAATGATTTTGAACGCGGATCCTATATATGATATTTACGGAAAGGTGAAGTATTTAATAGCCAGTGAAATGCTCAAATCAGTATATTTAAAACCTCTTGGAGTAGATTACATTGTAGATTCATTTAAAATGTAGGAAACAATAACAAATGATATTAACCGCAGGAGTAGACGAAGCTGGACGAGGTTGTATTGTTGGTAGTGTTATAGCGGCCGCTGTAATTTTAGATCCATTGAAACCAATATTAGGCCTTGCAGATTCAAAGATTTTATCAGAAAAGAAGAGACTATATTTAAATGAGGAAATTAAACAGAAAGCTATGTTTTGGGCTATAGGTGAAGCAACACGTGAAGAAATTGATGAATTAAATATTCTACAAGCATCATTGTTAGCCATGAAAAGAGCTATTTTATCTCTCAATTTACAACCAGATAATGTTTTAGTTGATGGCAATAAAATTCCAAATATCAATATTCCTTGTACAGCTATTGTAAAAGGAGATGCTAAAATACCGGTCATTAGTGCGGCATCTATTTTGGCCAAAGTGTATAGAGACGATCAAATGAGAATATTGCATAATAAATATCCTCAATATGGGTTCAGTAAACACAAAGGTTACCCAACCCGGCAACATATACAAACGCTTAATGAATACGGACCATTACCAGAACATAGAAAAACATTCAAACCAGTACGCATGTTATTAAAATAATCCTTTACCTTTCGGTAAAGGATTTCCTCAAAGAATGTTATACTAAGAAATTAGGTCTATTTGCATTTTCACGTTCATTTGATATTTTATTCCATTTGATACTAATGGAATTCATCATGTCTCCGTAACCTATAGTTTTAAAGATTTGATCCAAAGGATTGATCATTGCTTCTACATAATATTTAGGATCGATCTTCAGAAGATCAGAGTGTCTTTTAAAGTATTCGTAATCTTCTATCTTTTTCCCCAATGTTGTAGCTCTTATTTTTTTGGTAACTACATATTCTATACGAGAACCAATGTCTACGGGAACTCCTCTTTTCCTCATACGTTCAGCCAATTGGATTTGTGCTGGACAGCACGAAATATAGAATTCTTTTTCATCTCTACCATTTAAAATCTTTTCCCTCTCTTCAGGATTTGAAGGTAGTTCTCTTATTTTATAATCCCCCATTCTACCTGTCTCATCAACATCACCTTCAGAATCGCCTACAGATTTTGTAATCACGTAATCTTTATAATCTACTTTATTGTCATATATGCGACTAACCTCATTGTTAACATATTCATAAATACTATCCTTACTTTTCTTATCAAAAACCATGGACGTTACATGTTCATAAACATTTCTAACGATTTGAGAATTATCACGTCTAGCAAGGATAACACCTTTTTTACCTATTTTTTTATTCAAGAGACCATTTTTATCAATCTCTTGAAACATATAACGTTTTTTGGATAATATTAAAAATCTCTCATATATAGTGTTTTCGAATTCGAGATTGATTGGTTTAGGGAAAACACGTACTCCATTTTCATGCCAGTTAGTGACACCTTCAGCTACTTTTATTGCACATTCCCACGTCTGCTCTACCGTTGCAATATGAGGAAATGTTACATAGTTCGAATCTGTATCGCCATATACCAGAATACCATTAAATTCTGATTGAATTATTTCTACTGTTTTCTCAAGTGTTTTGCGACCAGCATATGTTACACACATTGCACCAGGCATGAATGGCAAATAACCCCGTTTCACGCCCATTGCACCATACATACTGTTTGCAGATACCTTATATGCAAGCTGTTCTTTATCATATACAATTCTTTGAATATCATCACATGTTTTCATTAGCTTTTTTACCTTATCACGTGAATCAAGCAAATTCTGAATAATTGTAGGAATTACTCCTTTCTTAACGCTAGGTTTGAGGAAACGATAAAATCTTTTTGCACACATTATTCCACTAATCTTGTTACCATCATCATCTAATTTATCGACTAACTTAGTTTTTTTCAATTCTTGTCGTTCTTCTCTGAATGGTTTCTGTAAGAGAACCAGTTCATCAATTTCTTTTTGTATTTTGCTTTTTTCATCTTTCACTTTTACTCCTGCAGGTAACATATTCGCCTTAATATCATCACGACGCGCTCTGAGAATGATTAGCTTTTCACCTATATCATCGATTTTTTCACTCAATTCTTTAATTTTTATTTCCTTAGGATCATGCTTGCAACCTAGATGATCTTCCCATTCAAATATATTACATTGATCGTCTGGAGTAGTGTTATCGGTGATTGTCGAATAACAAATGTTGTAAGCAATAATTAAAGAAGGGTACAAGGAACTGAAATCTAGTGGTACTACTCGTTCATAAAAGCCTGGTTTTGGTTCTATGACATATGCACCTCGAAACCTTTCATTAATAGCCGCTTCATAACCATTTGAGTCAACTACAATATTTTCTCTCAGACAATATTTGTATACTTGTGAATATAATTTAATTTGCTGACCTTGGGTATATAAAGTAAACATTGATACATTACATACCTTAGCCATTTCAGACAGAGAAACCCATGTGTGAAGATGATTCATTAATTCAATACATAAATCAGAATCTTGAATGCAATATTTTCCAACCACATCCATCTTTTCACGTGTTTTGCATGCATTGAATATATCTTTGTATGTTACAGGATCTTTAGTATTGTTATTGAGGAAATGTGATGTTACGTTTTTCAGTGTATAGGTGTCTAATTTATAATCCCGTCTTATGATAGGCAATAAATCAAGCAAAAGAATACCTTCCCAATTGATAAATTTAAAGACCTGATTTTTGTATGCACTAGATGACCATTTAACCTCTTCAATACGCGCAGGTGATTGTTTATTGAAACCTACAAGCTTGAAATCATCAATCAGAAAAAATCGTGTTGCTCGTTTGATAGCATATTCTATATCGAACCCAAAAATATTAAAACCTGTAATAACGTTAGGTTTTTCTTCTGCGATAAAATTCATGAAATTTTCCAATAGTTCTCTTTCTGTGTCAAAAACACGTACTGAAACACCATCAAGTAATTTAGATTCTGAAAGGTTCATATCGGATGCTTTCAGACTAAGAAGAATTTTACGACGATCTTTATCTTTTTCCGTAATGACACATGATATTTGAAAAATACAATCACCTGGTTTATCACTCGGCATTTGATTCATAGCTACAGAATTTACCTCCATATCAAAAGCCATACATTTAGGAACAGCCAAATCTATTCGATCAGACCGTTTTAATTTTTTCCATTTTATAATATATTCTTCATCGCAAACCGTAACACGTTCACTCTCATCTACTATTATTTTCTGCGAAAAATCCACCCAACCAGCCATAGGAATATCTAGTAATGATGTCATTTGAAGGATTGGATTAGCAGCTATCTCGTGAATATCTAGACTAACCATTTTTCCACCTAATAAAACACCACGTTTCAACTGATATACCATATCAGTAATGTGTTTTTTAGAAGCGAATGCTACAAAAAAGAATGATCCATTTTCAGTTTTGTTATGTAAATTATATAGATGTTTCTTTTTCATTTCAGTTATTTGAAGCGGAGGTGTAATTAACCGTAAAAGAAAGTCTCTTACGGATTGCGCTGTACTGTCTGTATCGTCTGGAAGCTTAATATATGCATATGGTTTAAAATTTTCAATGCGAAGACATATTGTTTTATTTTCAGCGGATATTCCATATACTCGAATAATCGTTGAATCGTATGATTCGATTACCCAATCGTATACAAACATTTCAGTAGACATGATTCTTTTTTTTAAGTATCAATCTTATAGCTTACTAATCAATTTCTATACCTTTCGGTATAGAAAGCACTATAAAAACCTAAATTAAATTGAGTTCTTTCATGACTATTTCCTTATAATTAATTAATCGTTTCCGAAGCTCATTTTCATAATAGTTACATGATGAAGTAGGAAAATATTTTGGCATTTCATTAATGAGTGTTTGAGCATGTGCATCAAAATTTAATTCATCTAGAACACTTTCAACTAGTTCAACAGTTAAATATTCACTTTTCTTCATTGGTTCTTTATAACAAAACACATTTTTACGTCTTCCGTATATATCATTCTCATTTATCCCCCATAATTTGTCATCTATAATAACTATATTGCGTAGTATATTGTCTGACGTCCTAAAGAAACCATTAAAAAGACGAATTTTAAGTATTTCTCTATACATTGTTTCATTTTTCAGAATGTCTTTGTTATTCCGTAATGTGGTTGTAATATCTACGTTATCCATGATCACAATAATTTGACCCTCTTCACAATCTTCCCATGTATATTTTTGTTTCCTAACGTTCTTACCTTTTTCATTTAGACCAATGTAATGATTCATAACCATTTTCTTACCTCGGATTTTGCGTATTTGCATATTAAAATTATTGAGACCAAATAGTGGTTTCTGATTATCAACGTAATAATAATCCATACCATAATTTAGACCCTTATTTGCTGGATTAATGATCTTGTCTTCACCATTGATATTTATACGTGAATAAGGTAAACGGCCTACATATACATCTTCTGGTATAATAACAGTATCATCCACATTAATATTTATTTCTTGAATTGCAGATGTATTAATCGCCCCTCTTCTCAAACGTTTTGGTTTACATTCTTTACTCTTTTTATCCGAAACGTTATAATTATTTTTCAGATCTTCAAAATTCCATTCATCACTTTCGTTCTCTACTTTACTGATTTCACCGATGTCAAATATAATATCAGTTTTTTCATATGTCAATTGAATATCACTCGAAGTAAAAAATGTCGTTTGAATATCAATCTCATTAATTTTGTCATTATACAATATCCAAAGCCAAGGAACAATTATGAAACTGAATCTTTCAGCACGACCTTTTCTATTTTTAATAGGTTTTAAACGCTTCCACTCAGATTTAATCATGGGATAAATTATATGTTTTTCAGGAAAATCTTGTTCATCCAACATATCCAAAGCCTCTTTATCATTGTGAAAAATCCATTCAAGACAATTAATGTCACCATTATCAATACCATCAAGAAAATCACTCTTTGTGATTTTGCATTCAGAATTAAGATACTTAAATTTTAAATAAATAGGTAGTCTTAATTTTTTTGCATGTGAGATGATAGCGACAATATCAGCTAATGTTTTTCGATCAGTTCTACCATCATCTTCCCAAATTTTAATTCTTTGACACACAGTAGAAAACACTAGTGGATTTTCAAATGACACTTCCTCAAAAAGGATCGTTTTGAGACAATTAATCATATTTGTCCGAATAGCTTTAACTGCACGATCTTTTTCACAGCAATAATCAGCAAAAACATCTATTTCAGATACTGCACCTAGCATTTCTTTTGCAAGACCCATAAGTGCGTATCTTCGAATAGCTTTCTTCACAACATCAATAGACGAATAACCTGATTTGGTAACCAGTTTGAATATGCTGTTCAATTCCATTTTTGTTGTCATCTGTAATTCTTGTTCTTATATGTATTTTTTGAAACACGCTTTTCAATTATTTTTCATTAAATCACATGGATGATTACTTTGATTGAATGTAGAAATCTATCAAATTTTTCTAACATAGCAAACACTTCCGTATTATTTCGTCCTGCTAAATTTCTATTTATTTTCTTGAGGGTAGCAGACATATTTTCCATGTCATTAACTAAACTGAGAAAATCTTCTTTTACTAATTCATCTGTTTTATTTTTGGGATCTTTAGGAACTTCCTGTATCTCGCGAGATTTGATATCATCTTTCACATTCGAACAACTAGGTTTATTGAGAGTATCATCTTTCACATTCGAACAACTAGGTTTATTGAGAGTATCATCTTTCACATTCGAACAACTAGGTTTATTGAGAGTATCATCTTTCACATTCGAACAACTAGGTTTATTGAGAGTATCATCTTTCACATTCGAACAACTAGGTTTATTGAGAGTATCATCTTTCACATTCGAACAACTAGGTTTATTGAGAGTATCATCTTTCACATTCGAACAACTAGGTTTATTGAGAGTATCATCTTTCACATTCGAACAACTAGCATTATCACCTTTAGGAATATCCTCTGTTTGTGTTGCAAGATTATTTCCTAATTCGTTAACATTAATTGTGATGTTAACGTTTTTAATAGCTGAAGTAAACAATTCAATAAGTCCTGAAAGGGTCATTTTGTAAGTTTTTTCATCTACTTAGATCCATTTTCATTCTTTATTTATCAGTAATAAATCTTTTATTTTGAGTAATGTGTTGTTGCTTGCAATTGCATTATGATATAGAAAACCATTTAATTTAATAAAATCTCCTAAAGCTCCATCATCAGTCACTGTTCCGAAAAAGAACGCTTCTAAACATAATAACCATGTCATCATCCAATCTTCTTCATTCTTCTCTGCTTCATACATTCTTATATAATCTGGCGTCACTTCCGAATCTAAGGGAACATCAGTTGGACTGGGATAATCGAAACTAAGTGGTCTAGGATCTTGTATTTTAATGAATAGAAGTTTCCTTACTTCTACCCATTTTTCTTTGTTATCTTCCGATCCTTGTTCGCCCATTAAACTATCAATAGAACTAAGACGACGTTTCAGAATATTTTCTACGAAAATATTGTAAAAATCATCATCGCACATAACAGGACGTGATCTATCAACATGTTTTATCATTTCATACAATGCTTTGTTTATATCACCATATCTCATGTAAGCTTCTGCTATAACTGGATTAACGCCGTTTTCCATAGGATATTCTATTTGCGATGCCTTTCGTAATACTGGCGCTGAATCTTTGAACGTATCTATAAGAAAATCAATAAAATTTTTAGGAATTATGTGTTTTCCTGTTACAGTTTTAGGTTTAAATTTATATAGCATACCGAATTTACTCCAATACTGAACGTCCTTGTAATTTTTAAGACCAATACGTTTTGGAAAATCGAGTAATTTCATTTCATTAGGTCCTAAATTCTTACTATTCCTCAATACATCTAAACATGAATAAAGAATCGTTAAAGTATCTACTATTGAATTTTGTTGAAACAAATTGGCAAATCCATGATCAACGTTTCCATATTTTGGTTCGTGGACAATTGCTCTAGATTTACCATAATCGATTATGACAGGTACTATATTGGTTTTAATGGAAACTATACTTTTCTGGTTCAATGAATATGTGAAATTACCTGTTAATGATGTAATCATCACATTCCAAGGATATAAATCATAATGAATAAAGCCAATGTAATTTTGAGCAACTGTTATCGCTAAATTAATTTGAATCAATATTGATAAAAAATCTTTGAAATTATAACTGTTTATAAGCCAGTCAAGTAAGCTCGTTCCTTCAATAAATTCTGAAAAAACCATATCTGTAGAATCTTTAATCGGACCAAAAATGTATGCAAAATTCGGTACACGAGATACCAGTTTGTTTACTGCTTTTAATCCTATGTAATTTTCATGGATGTGTTCCAATTCTTTATGAGGATTATTTACTTTTTTCCCTATTATTTTAACACCATTAACTGTAAAGAGATCTATTCTTCCACCCTTATTTTTAGTAATTAAACTGTTCCATGTAAGGTCTGTTAAACTTTTTGACCTCATGACGTTTTGTATGGAATCCAATAAACCTATACTTCGAACAGAGGCAGATATAGGAAAGTTATATATAATATTTTTAAATTTTATTTCTTCCAATAACTGTTTCTTCTCATCCTCTATGCTCCATTTTATAAGATCCGGTAAATATTCATATTGAGTTGTTTTAGCTGATAAATCCCACAATGTCTTTTGAAGGAAATCTAACACTCCTTTCCTGCCTAAATATTTATCATAGAATATTCGTGCATTTTTGGCAATTTCTGAACATTGTTTATCATTACTATTACACCATTCAATCTGGGACATTAAATCGCTTAGATCTTCTTTGATCGGAACGTAATGATAATATGGTTTTAGCATATGATAAAACCATAAATGCCATTGTGATGCAGCTAATAATATCACTGAACCTGAAGATAACTCATATGACAATCGGAAAGCAGCGAAATCTCCTTCTAATGTAAGTATATATTTGTAATATATACTTTGTTCTTGCAGTGTAATCTTATCCTTTGGATGAGGAAGCTTTCCATTTACATTAATTGTTTTCATGAATTTAAAATTCTCAATTTTTCTTGGTATTATATTCCAATCTGTGATGCCTATGTCCAAAATATCTCTTTCTTCACTACCTATTACAAATGCTTTGAAACGTTGATTAGTGTCAGGTGTAACACCTGAACCTTTAAATGATCCCCTAAATACAACTCTGTTGTGCTTTTTAGACCACGGTGTCAATTCAATATCTGGATATTCACGACACATTAATGGAAAAACACCACTAGTTTTTCCATATTGTATTCTTCCCCAATCTTCATATGTTGGGATCGCAATATCAGCATACATATCAGATCCTGATCCAGAAAGAATCGGTGCGTATTTTTTATAAAGATGTGATTTAAGAGGTTGGTGATTACTATTCCATATATGATTATATGGCTCTGTATCGTCCACTTTCATTAATGGACGATTATCATTAATGAAAAATTCTATATCTGGAACGTTACGTTCTTTACATAAATTTTGAAACATGTTTAACAATATCATATTGTTGTCGCTCTCATTTACTGAATCAAAATAATTATCTTCCCATTTCTCTACCGGATGTTTTTGTACCATGAATAAACCAAAGACTTCAGACAAATGTTTCAAATAGCCAGCGGGATTATTAAATTTTGGATTTATTTGAAATACATCAGAAAATTCATTTCTGAAATTTATATTTATGAAAGGTTTAAATTCTTCCAATCGATTGTTAGAGATACGGATGAAAAGTCCTCTTTTGAATTTATGAAATAAATAATTGAATGTGTTTAATACAGAGCGTGAATCAAGATTTTCATTTTTGTGCCAGATAATTGGAGAATAATTTTTAAAGAGATTATTTTCAAAAGAAGGTTCATCTTTTCTATTTAAATTTTCTCGTTTTCTCGAAGCAGCAAATTGATCACTAGTTAGTATGGAATTAATTAATGGATCATGTGTATAAGATGCACATTCATCAATTGTCAGCGGTTCTGCCATTTTGACATACGTATTTTATTTTGTACAATATATATCAGGTCTTATAAATCAAGTAATATTGATCATTCGTATCGCATTAAATAAATGTAATCTTTAAAAAAAAGTATGAAAATACCAAATCGCATAAATATTCTTCTTGATTTAGATAATACTTTAATTTCTTCGATAGCTAAGCATGAAGAAACATCTATTCTTAAACCTAGAATGAAAAAATTTAGATGGGAAAACATGGAAGGTTATTATAAAGTTTTTGAACGTCCAGGTCTTCAAAACTTTCTAGATTTTCTTTTCCAAAATTTTAACGTTAGTATCTGGACTGCAGCTTCTAAATCATATGCTTTATTTATTATAGATGAATTCATCCTCAAAGGGCATCCTGAGCGACAATTAGATTATGTTCTCTTTTCGTACCATTGTAAAAAATCAAAACAATTAAGAGGTACTCAAAAAGCCCTTGACATTTTAAAAGACGAATTTAAATTACTTGATTATAATATGGATAGAACGTATATAATAGATGATCATGATGAGGTTCATTCATCCCAACCTCATAATTGTATTCATATTAAGGCATTTGAATTTACAGATAGAAAATCTTACGAAGATGCTGAATTAGAAGAATTTATAGTTCCACGTTTGGAATCTATTCTACTAAACAAAACATGATAAAAAATTCGAAGCAAAAATGCATTCTTTTAAGTCATACCCTATCCTAATTAAGATAGGGTATTGAGATAAACACCGTCTACAATAATGAAAAGAATGTCAATAAATATTTTATCTCTGAATTCAGCAATCTTGAAGCGATTGGAAAAAGAAGAAATTATATGTGAAGAGAAGATACAATTGATTGATAGATTATTGTTAGATACATCACATCATTTAGATCCAAGCGTGTATTCAGAATTACGTGAAATGAAGGAAATCTTGAAACGTGAAAAAAAATCATCTAGAGCGTTATTCTTCACGCGGACTCATGAATTGATAAAAGAATATTCATCCATTTTGAAAAATCCAATATCTCATATTAAAGAGGATAATTTACCCATCCTAAGGAGGAAAAATGAATTGATCATAAGTTTTTTAGAAATAGTTAGACAATTAGTAAAATTAAAAGATTGGTCTGATATTGAGGTACCTGCAAATCCTGAAAAGGTTGACAATGTTAATTTAGAATCGTATTGTCCATCATGTGAAAATACGGATGAAGAAAAATTTGAGATGGATGATTTTAATAGAAAAACATGCCTCAAGTGTTCTACTCAACAATATGCAATCGAAACAGGTGTGACGCATAAGGATTATACACGTGTAAATATTGTTGGTAAATTTATATACAATAGAATCCTTCACTTTCAGGATTGTATTAAGCAATATCAAGGTAAGCAGAATTGTAAAATCCCAGAGAAATTGTATCAGGATTTAGATGCAAAATTTATAGCGTACAGGCTTATTCCCGATTACAATATCAGTAATATAAAGTATTCTAAAATAACACGGAATCATATCATGATGTTTCTTAAAGAATTGAAGCATACTAAACATTATGAAAATGTAAATCTCATATATTTTACATTAACAAATAAACAAGTAGACGATATAAGCCATCTCGAATCACGTCTGATAGATGATTTTAAAGAATTGGTTGCTTTATATGATGAAATACACGGGAAAGATAAAGCAGAAGAATTAGATAGAAAGAATTTTATGAATGTCCAGTATTTGTTATTTCAGTTGTTGAGAAGACATTCACATCCGTGTAAGATTGAGAATTTTACTATACTTAAAACGGTTGATAGAAAATTATTTCATGATACTATATGTAAAAACTTATTTGACAAATTAGGATGGAAATTTACCCCAACCTTTTAACATTTGAGAGATCATAATTATCAAAACTGATAATTATGTAACGTTTTTCATAGTATGTTTTTGTTCTTACCTTCCAGCACAATGTCTTAAAATTTGCTTGTATACACGACCGGAAGATTTAATCATTCTCCCAGTGAGTGGATTATATGTTGTTTTAGCAATCGGATCATATTTAGCCCTGAATTCGAGACAATCATCATCTAGCATTCTTGACACACGTCTACGTGGTGATCTACAATAAGATGCTTGAGAATACAGAGGGAAAGATCCGATTTTACCAGGACCGCAATATTTCCTAAGTCTTTTATAAATAGGGCTTGTACGCTTAATCTTTCGACTAGTTGCCGGATTTCTTCTAGGATCTATGAGAAATTGAAGACAATTTGCTTCATTCAAACTAACTGGCTTACGTGGTGATCGTCTCCTAGTAGCCGATCGTCGTTTAGTCGCTGAACGTCGTTTAGTCGCTGAACGTCTTTTAGTTCGTCTAGGAGAACAAGATGATCGTTTAGTACTTCGTTTACGGGATTTTGATCTAGCTACCATTTTTATATGATATATAAAATATTTTTTCATTTTAGTCTGATTATTATATATAAATGAGCGAATACGACTTTCTTCGAACAAATCAATCGGTGGAAATCTATGAGAAAAATCCAAGTTTTTCTAGTAATAATGAAAACACAATTGTTTTCATGCCTCCATATAATTCAGACATACAAAATACGCCTACTGATGAAATATCTTTACCGATGTTTACAAGCACAAAACAACTTCCCGAACATTTCTCGTGGGCAATCTCAACTGAAAACGATTCTCCTGAAATTCTTCAAAAAAAAAAATTAATTGATGGAGTGAGGAATCAATATCTATGTGGTTCGTGTTATGCAATTACATTAGCTCAGGTTATATCTGATTGTCATGTAGTTTCTGGTGCTGTATCTTGGGCACCTAATATTTCAGCTACTTCAATTATGGCATGTCACGGTCTCAGAAACAGGTGTAGTGGTGGTAAAATATTGCGTTTTATTACACATATTAATCGTCGAGGTGTTCAAGATCAAACATGTATTGATTATTCTTGGTGTTCCAAGAATCCAATATGCAATAATAGAAATGGTAAAGATGAATTTAATGAAGAATATCAACAATTACTGAATGATATAGTTCCTAATAAGTGTGGATGTATATCTGATAAGAATCTTAAATATTTGTATAAATGTGATAAAGGGCGGGTAATGAACAAAGCATCATTTTGGACCAGTGAATATAGAAATACTGTTAAAAATCATATTCTTGAATTTGGACCTGTTATTGGATCAATAGCCGTATACCCTAATTTTACACCATTCTTATTGTACGGTAATACAATAAATCAAGGCGTTTATTTTGAAAATGCAAATTACAATTCAAGGATGACTTCAATCTCTTGGAGGACTCCTTATTTAACGTCTGATATAAAAGGATTTCATTCTTTTTCAATCATGGGTTGGGGTATAGCAAAGAATATTGAAACATCTTCAGCTATTGAAGATGTACCATATTGGCATTGTCGAAACTCCTATGGACGTGACGTAGGAAATGAAGGATATTTTAAATTAGCTATGCATCCACATAATCTTAACGGGGGTCAAACAGATGTACAATTTTCGATCGGTAATACTAAAAATCTTGGAGGTATTATTATGATTAAATGTACAAATGAACCAACACTGGTAAAACCAACGGCTGTTATTACTGCAGAAAAATCTCAGCCAGATTCATTTTATGAAGCATCTCCTGAAGAAGTACGTGTATTGTTCAAAAATGAGAGTATTTATCCTAAAAATAATTGGCTTCCGCTTTTTATAATCACTCTCATGATCATTTTTCTGATAATCATGAAACGTTCAAAAAGAAGAACGTTTTTGATCTAAAATGTCTTTCAAATCTATTTCCATTTTTCTAATATCTTCGATCGTTAATACATTCCATGTATTAAAAGTTTCTATTAATTTTTTATGACTGAGGGTAAAAGCATTTGTAAGTGTTTTTACGATGAATGAGCTAATCTTCTGTTCCATATCATTGATCATTAATAATTTATATACAATCATTGAGTGTTCAGATTCATCCACATTAATTTCAACAATTTCCCTTTTATCTAACATGTAACGTGGTAATCTAAAAATATTATCAGAATTTTTGAGATCAGATATTTCTTTACATATTGTATCTATTACAAATTCAGTTCCAGTTTCATCTGTAAACGTTGTTCTCATATTAGGAAATCCATTGTATTCTATTTCCTTCAGTATACAACCACTCATTCCGATTTCTGAAACTAATGAATCTGGAATATAATAACGTTTTGAAGTACGTTGAATTTTTTCAATCCCTTTAGATTTTTTCTGGTTTGGTAAACGAGCATCATCACAGAAAGTATTCTCTAATATTTCAACACCTTCATTTTTTGATGTATATTCTTTTGACATCTCTATAATACTATAGAGATGTCCTATATGATATTTACTAAATTCTATTGGCAGTTTGATTCTATATTCGATTAATAACATTTTTAATTAAAGAGAACTTAATTTCTCCATAAGATAAAAATGACAGGAAGGAGTGTGAACATTATTGAATTCATAAATACAGCTAAAGAAAGAAAACCTCGTGGAAAAAAAGCGCAAAAAGCGCAAATAGCTCCAAAAGAGAATAGGATAATAAATAAAAGAAATCCATTCCGGTTTTTTAAAAATTTGGATATTTCTGTCATGAGAGACGAAATTGATTCATTTGTAGAGAAAACCGGGTGGATTACTGATAAGAATCCAGATAGGTATACTGAATTAAATGAATGGGATAGAGCAATTATTAGTATGTTTACCAGTCTTAAGACTGGTATTCCAGCTATATTATTACAAGATTTCTTTACTAGTTTTGATGAGGATCCTTCTAATAATATCGTTCAATTTTTTATCAATTATAAGAGACGTCCTGATGTACAGGTTCAGATTATGGATATGAAAGAGTTACTCAGACGGCGAAAGGCTAAACCTAATTCTAAAAGAAAAATCAAAGAGGTATTGCCAAATTATCGAATAGCAAAAACAATCAATGAAAATAAAAAAATTATAGATACTCCGGTACAAAGACCTGTACCAAAATATCAAACTAATGAAATTAAATCTCGTTGTGAACAACAGTATCCAGAAGCTCCGTGGATGTTTGCTTTTACAAACAGATCTATCAAAGGTTTTGTACTCAATGATATCGATGAAAAATACACAATAAATCAGGAAGTAATGCCCGGTTGGAGGAAAGTAAGTAAGGAATGGTATAAAATGTCATGTAGGGGCGAACGTGTGTTTATTCCTAATTTTGTGGGATATCTGACCAGTCATGATGAAATAATAATAGAATCAGAAGATATGTATGAAGCTTCAAAAAGAGACTGGAACAACGAATACACACCTCTCACTAATGTAGGTTATAAGATAGCTAAAGATCTACTTATGGAAAATATCATTTTGAAATCAACCTATTCAGGATCGTTTTTAAACTCATATGTTAATGACATATTAGCTTCTTTCGGAACGCTCAAAACTAATTACGATTTAGCACGCAGAATTTCATACGTGTACGTATTTTTATCACCAATTATTGATAGACCTCAAAAATATCATGCTGAATTTAGAAGGAAAATGTATACAGGAGATCAGCTTCTAACTCTTCCTAAGGATGATGTACTCCTACCAGAAATAAACGATCCTGGTACAGACGTTAAATTAATCAATAATAAAATTAATACTTTAAGACGTACCATTGAGAGAAAATATTATAAGCGTGTCTCACAAGATGATCGTGATCCTGCGATAAGAAAACGTTTGGGACGTGTCCGTTATGAAGCCCCTGCACGGAAATCCGATAATAATGGTCCTTCATTCGAGCCTATACGTCCCATTGAAAAACAACAAAATTTATCTATCGATCATATTCAAAAACAAATAATACATGAAGAACCATTAAACATAATCAAAATACCAAATCAACCTGAAAGAAGAAAAATAATTCCTGTTCGAAGATTAAAAAGTCCTATACAATCTCCTCAAATACCAAATGAACCTGAACCTCTTCAAATACCAAATGAACCTGAACCTCTTCAAATACCAAATGAACCTGAACCTCTTCAAATACCAAATGAACCTGCTCGAAGAATATTGAAAGCTATTCGAAGAAAAAGTCCTGTTATACCAAATGAACCTGTACCTGTTCAACAATTTGAAGAACCTATTCAAACAAAATCTCAAACATCTGAAGAACGTTTAAAATTAATGCCCCTTAAAAGAACATCTAAAAATGAAGAATTGGCTCCTGGCTTATTTGGAAAACTCAGAGATATAATAGGTCAAAAAAGTCCCATTGAATGCAATAAATGCCATAAAGAAGTATCAGGTGCACCGTATTCCACCCCGTTTCAATCTGAACGACTTACTTTTTGCAGTAAAAAATGTTTTGAAAAATATAATATATAAGTAAAAATGTTTCAAGTTAGTAAAAGTAAAAGTGACAGTCGGTATTTTCTAGGCGATAGTCAATTAGCATCTGGAAAACCGGGAGATAATGAAACACTTGTTTTTGATTCCGATACAAATGGATGGGTATATGAACCGGTAAGTGGAACTGCGGGGCCTCCAGGACCTCCTGGACCTCCTGGACCGCCTGGACCAGCTGGTGGACCACCGGGTCCACAAGGTCCACCTGGTCCGCAAGGTCCCGAAGGTGGTCCACCGGGTCCAGAAGGACCCCCAGGCCCACCTGGTCCTGCTGGAGGCCCACCAGGTCCTCCAGGTCCACCAGGACCACCGGGTCCTGCTGGAGGCCCGCCAGGTCCACCAGGTCCACCAGGTCCGCAAGGCCCAGCTGGAGGACCTCCGGGTCCACAGGGTCCAGCTGGTCCACAAGGTCCTACAGGTCCTTCTGGAGGACCTCCAGGTCCTCAAGGACCTCCGGGTCCACAGGGTCCTATTGGGCCTTCGGCAGGTCCTCAAGGTCCTCCTGGCCCAGAAGGTCCTGCTGGTCCCCCAGGTCCTGCTGGAGGTCCTCCAGGTCCACCTGGACCTCCTGGACCTCCCGGAGTTGATGGACTACCAGGTGCTGATGGAGAACCAGGAGCCGCTGGAGAACCAGGACTTCCTGGACCTCCTGGAACCCCTGGAGTTGATGGACTACCAGGTGCTGATGGAGAACCAGGAGCCGCTGGAGAACCAGGACCTCCTGGACCTCCTGGACCTCCTGGAGTTGATGGACTACCAGGTGCTGATGGAGAACCAGGAGCCGCTGGAGAACCAGGACCTCCTGGACCTCCTGGACCTCCTGGACCTCCTGGAGTTGATGGACTACCAGGTGCTGATGGAGAACCAGGAGCCGCTGGAGAACCAGGACCTCCTGGAACCCCTGGAGTTGATGGATTACCAGGTGCTGATGGAGAACCAGGAGCTGCTGGTGCTGATGGACCTCCTGGACCTCCTGGAACCCCTGGAGTTGATGGATTACCAGGTGCTGATGGAGAACCAGGAGCTGCTGGTGCTGATGGACCTCCTGGACCTCCTGGACCTCCTGGACCTCCTGGAGTTGATGGACTACCAGGAGCTGATGGAGAACCAGGAGCTCCCGGTGCTGATGGAGCTCCTGGACTACCAGGAGCTGATGGAGCCGCTGGACTACCAGGAGCTGATGGAGCTCCTGGAGATGATGGACCTATGGGACCTATGGGACCCAGAGGTCTCACTGGTCTTACAGGTCCCATAGGTCCAATAGGAGCTATGGGACCAGAAGGTCCCGAAGGTCCTCAAGGACCTACCGGACCTTCGGGACCTCCTGGTCAAACTGGCGCAACTGGCTCAACCGGTCCAACTGGTCCAAGAGGTTTAACCGGACTTACTGGACCTGATGGACCTGAAGGACCTATTGGACCTGAAGGACCTATCGGTCCTACCGGTCTTCCAGGCGCCAATGTTAGTTTCTTTTGGAGAAATAGAGGAGTTTTACCACAACTTACAGTTATTAGGTCAAACCCAGTGGATCTTACGCGTATATTTGGCAGTTTGCCATCTACCAATGTTAATTCATTAGTTACTTATGATAATGTTTCTGGAACATATAAGGCTTCTGAATTAACTAATACATATTATCCGATTTTGATCACTCTTCGAATTACTGGTCGTTTTATAAACAATGAAAATTCTACAGTAACCTTTTCTCTTCGAAGAGGAGATACAAATGCAGAAATTACAACAGTGGAGTTCTCTAAACCTCAAGGAGTTGTATTCACCAATTTAACCGCTCTAAATACTCTTGTCATACCAACACGTGTATTCCCTGGTGGAGCTGATCCGTTTCAAGTAGCTGGATTTAAAATATTTGCTCAAAGAACATTGGGTTCAGATTTCGAATTACTTGTTGCAAATGGCGAAGTACAAGAAATTACATTTGAGAACTAAAAACAATCTTAAAACTATGTTACAACTATACAATCTCATAACATATTTGTTATGAGATTAAACTTTACATGATTCACAGTCTCTATAATACCACCAAATAAACAAACAAATAAATAGGATAACCAATCCAGTAATTATCATTATTTTTTTTCTTTTATGATATTCAGCTTTTGATGTAAGACCTGCTACTCCAGCACCTGCCAATGCGATAGGAACAGCCATACATATACCACAAAAATTTTCACGTACTTCCATTTTGTATAAGTGATATTTTATATGTTTCTACTTTTGAAGATAGTTTACCTCATAATTTGTTTGATTTCTGTTCCAAATCTGTTTACTCATAAGATCTTCTCTATGAAACGTACTGTCTCTTAGCCAAGTGAGACTATGCTTTCCATCAGTTGTTGTACAATAAGTATAATGAGGTTTAAATGAGTCCATTGGATCTATGTAATCATGTTTTTGAATGCTACGTTCACTGAATAATTGAGGTATAAAAGGAACAGCTAAATACTTGTCATAATAGTATGTATTTGAACCTCCTTTTATATCTTTGTACGAATTATAAACTGAATCATAGCTTTTAATTTTATCAGTTTCCCAAACCTGTACCTTTCCGTTAAGAGGGATACTATCTAATAATATCCGCTGACCATTATGAGCAGAGCTTACTAGTCGAGGATCTGTACTAGTGTATAATATTTTATTACCCGAATTTGGTACTCTCTCGAAATCTGTATCAAAATATTCAAGATTATTAAATGTGTTAATACATTCACTAGTGTTATTACTACTGTTTTTACAAGTTATTTTATTCATCTTTTGAATATAACTGTAAAAAATATCTTATCGAAGGAAAAAGATGGACGATATTATGATATTGATGAATAAAGTCATTATTGACATTCTCGGGGGATTCGATGAATCCCAGTTCGGAATATTTGATGACGTAGAACAAGAACAATTAAAATACATTTGGAAAACTGTAGTGAAGAATGATGTAATGAAATTTATTAATATTCTTTCTCCTGCCCAAAAACAGAGAATTGCATTATGGGCTGCAAGTAGGACAGAATATTCAGTAGAAGAATTAGTTTCAGCTCTTAAGAAATTTACTAAATTCCTGGTTTCTGCAAGCTATTCAAATACTGATATTTATCCTAAACAATCATCACGCCCAAAGCATTCCGTTATTTTTAAGAAGAAAAAAAATACAAACAATCTATAACATGTTGTTTTTCTCCGAAACATATTGAAGAATCCGATGACGATGATATACCATTATGTTCTTTCAGTTAATGTATTAAAAAAATGTAGTCATTTATAAAAACATGTTACAAGAATGGATTATGCTAATAATATATTTACTTCTTGGCATTCTTGTAGGATTTTTGATTTGGGGTAGGAATTGACGTAATTATGTTATAGTATATAATTCTAACAAAAATGGACTGTCAAATATGTTGTTATAAATATACCTCTAAACTGAGACGGAAATATTCCTGTTTTAAATGTGCTAATAGTGCATGTATTAGATGTGTCTTTAAATATATGTTAGAAAACATAGAAAACATAAGATGTATGTTTTGTGAAGAATCAATTTTAATCACAGATATGAGATGCTGTTTATCAACTGCTAAATACAAACTTATTGCATCGAAAGAATTGAGTTATTTATTTAAAAATGAATTATCACTTCTGAAAGCCACAATGAATATGATGCATGAAGAACAACAGATAATGGAAATGGATATTATGACTCAATGGATGCGTAAAGATGGTATGACAGAGGATCAAATATCTTTTATATTAGAGAATATGGGATATAAAAGAAAGAAATATCGGCATATTAATCACGATTGTCCTAGATGTAATATTCCTATACAAGAATTTAAATGCGAAGAATGTATGATATTAATATGCAGTGAATGCATTAATGAGAAAACTATTAATCATAAATGTAACCAAGAAGTACTAGAAACTTATAAATACATATATACTAACTGCACTGCTTGTCCGAAATGCTTTACCTTAATTGAAAAAGAAACAGGAGGATGTGATCAAATGTTTTGTGTAAAATGTAAAACAACGTTTTCTTGGGCTACTCGTAAGATCGTCCCAAAGGGAGATGTTTTACATAATCCTCATTTCTATGAATGGAAACGATCACAAAATATAGAAGATAGAAACCCATTGGATAATCCATGTGAAGGACATTTTTTAATCAAATGTCAAACTAATCTTGATGGTATTAAATTAGAGACATTTTCTGAATCGTCGCTTACAGTAAATAAAGGCCTATATTTAAAATATGTTCAAGGAATATTACTTCGATCTGTTGAAGTAATAATTGGAATTCAGGAACGTGATGATTTTATTAGACAACAATTCAGAGTACGCTATCTCACAAAAATGTTAAAATTTAAACAATGGAAGAAACGATTTAATGAACATATCATTACTATTCGAAGGAATAATGAGATTAAAATATTCCTCATGATATGTTTAGATTGTCTTTATTACATTGTACTTTTTAAAGAAGCTAATACTCAAATGTTAGAGAATTTATTTATTTTCATTACAACATCGCTCAGGCATATCCAGAATATGTATGGAAGGAAATTTAATTATAGAATAGATCAACAACATATTATTCTACCATATATGTTGTAACTTGTGAAAAAACAGTAAGTTATAAACAGTACACTGTTTTGAAAATGTACATTTTCAAAACAAAGCTACTTGAATTTTTGGATGAATTAATGGAATTGTTTGAAGACAAAAACAAAATTGTTTACAAACGTCTCATTTACTATCATCACAAAATAAAGAATATGTTGGATGAAGATGATTTGTATGCGATTGTATTTGATCATCTATCAAACGATTATGTGAGAGAAATAATAAAATGTCATGATCATAGATTCATGAAAGGAACAGTATTAGAAGGGGACATAGATTTATTATGGGAATCATGTACATCCAAAAATAAAGCTATTATTTGGAAGTGGATAGATGTAATTGTAAATCATATTTATTCAGAGATAGGTTAAAGCCAAAATAAATGAATATAAAAATGGACAGAAAATACTGTGTTCTTTTATACTCTAATCATTCACCTGCATCAAGCTCATTGCTTAATTATATCAATGAATTACCTCTAGATTTTCCAAAGGTTACTGGTATGACCTTATTGTGTATTGATAACGATTCTTTCAAAAGTATTATTCAACAAAATGGGATTGAATATGTTCCAACCCTTTTGGTCGAGTATTATGGAAATACACCAAAACAAAAATTTGAACGAGAATATATTTACATGTGGATAGACCAAATAATGAATGTACTGAATTCTACTGAAACATCAAAAGAGGAATCACAATCTGTTAGAAGAACAAATATTACAGATGGAAGAGACAATGTGAGAGACAATGTGAAAGATAATGTAAGAGACAATGTAAGAGACAATGTAATAGACACTGAAAAACCTAAACCTTCATTAAATGTTACGACACTTGCTCAGCAAATGGCAAAAGATCGTGAATCATATATATCTGATACAACACATGAACATAAAAAAAAGACCTAATATTATCATTGTTTCAAGAAAATGGCTGACGAAATTAAAAACTTACCTCAATCACAAGAAATTCCTTCAGATATTGACGTAAACGTAATGAGGGATATATTTGGTCAAGGTATAGAGGTTGTTAAAACAGTAGATTATAAAAAACTCATTATACCTGCAATAGTTTTTATTGTTCTTAGTTTACCAGTAATAGATAAATTATTAGGGTCTGTTGTTTCAGAATCTGAAACAATTCTTATATTTACGAAGACGTTAATTTTTGTAATAATTTTAGTTATATTACAATTGGCAAATTAACATAAAGATATTATCATGTTTATAAAATGTTTCTGACACCAAATGATTTTACGATCCATAATCGTGAACTAATTAAACTAAATGATCAAGGTTACTCGTTTGTATTCTTTTTCACTAATGATTGCGCATTTTGTATCGATGTTAAACCTGCTTTTGAACGCTTGTCAAAATTAATAAGAGGGGTTAATTTTTCATACATGGATGTTTCTCAAAATGATTGGCAATTGAGAAACATGGCTCTTCGATCCAATTCACCCATTACATATGTACCATTATTACTTTTATTTGTAAATGGACGTGTTCTTAATCAGTTTTTCCAAGATGAGGAAAATCCTAGAAATAATCTTGAAAAGATGAAACAATTTATAAGTATAAATACATCACGACCTGAATCGACCATAGTACCTCAAAAAATATCTACTAACATTCCCGAATATTCGCTAGGTATTCCCGGAAATATGGGTGAGAGACGGGTCTGTAAGTTATATGAGGAAGCATATGGTCAATAATAAATACGCGTAGAATTCTACGAATATTCTAAAAGCATTCTAAAAGCATTCTATAACCTTATAGTTATAGAATATTAACAGCTTGGATCAATAACATTACGAATACTATCTACTAGGTCTGAAGCTTTCTTGGTTGAATAAGACAGACCATGATCTTTTGCGATACTTTTCAGAATCTCTTTACTAGTATAGGATACAATTTGACTAGTAGGAATCTCGAAAATACCAATCATCCAAAGAGTATTTTCTTTATCAATGGAAACTACACGACTAAAATCGTACAAATAATATAGAGCTCCTTTGATGATTGAAATATCACGATCTGAGAGATTATCTTTGTAGCTTTCAAAAATATTTTTATACTTTTGACGATTGCGATGTTTTAATGCAATTTTTACATCATTTGCTTCACCAACACAAATATTTAATAGCTCACGAATAAGTGGTGGATAAACTTTCTCTTTAGTTTTCTCAGTATGTGTCTCAGCATGTGTCTCTGTGCGTTTCTCGATGCGGTTCTCGATGCGGTTCTCGGTATTGGTATCATTCTCATGATAAGATTCGTCATACGAATCATGCACCGCTGGTGGCATTACAGATTTAATCTGTTTTGTTGTTTTACTCGGTCTTACGGGAGATTTCGGCTTTGGCATGTTTTACTCACACTTAGCCATCCTTTAGATCAGATACTTATAAAAATATTCTTATCGCTCTAAAACTTGAATTTTCCTAAAAAAAGTAAATGATAAATGAAAATAAAATGCAAAACGTATTGAATTCAGAAATTATATATATGGGAGAATTTCGTGATTACGCTGATCAGTTATTAGATAATATTGATGATATCAAGGATGTTTTTGACGAATATTTAGCTATTAAATTATATAATTGGCGATTGAAATGGTTTAATGATCATTATGAAGAAGAAACAGATGAGCATTCACGTGAAGATATATCTTTTAACTGTGTTCCATACAATTTATGTATGAATTGGGAGAAAGTATTACATGAATATTATAATAAAAATGAAACACCGATTAATCTTCCCAGTAACAAAGAATATTCAGATATATGTCGTTCGAAAATAGAAAATACCGGTATTGTTTATTTCTATTTCAAATCAAAAATATCATTTCCTAGCGATTTTTTATATATGCTTAATACAAATTCCAGCTCTAAAGAAGAAGGTGAACAATCACTAATCGATAATTTAACACCTTCACAACTAGAAGAATTTAGAAGATACACTCAAGAATGTTTTGAGTAAATTATTTCATTTACTAATTAATATTATAGAAGAAATTCATTACATTACTGTAATGAATTTATTTTTAGAACTACATGTTAAGCACTACATGTTAAGCACTCATCGTCGCATTTCTTTACATTATCCGGATCAATAGTAACTTTTACTGCATTGACCGCACTTTTTGTCCTCAAATAATACATTCCTGTTTTTAATCCCGCGTTCCAAGCATACATGTGTATTTTTGATATCGTATTCGTCTGAGGTGATTCTTGAAATAGATTCATTGACTGTGATTGGTCAACAAAACGACCTCTATCAGCAGCCATATCTATAATATCTTTCATAGATATTTCCCATACAGTTTTATAAATATCTTTCAATTCTTTAGGTATTTGAAGATTGCAAACTGATCCATTATCACGAATTAATTGGTCTTTCATATCTGAATTCCAAAAACCTAATCTGGTTAAATCATTGACCAGATGTTTATTAATTACTATAAATTCCCCAGATAACACTCTACGTGTGTATAGATTAGATGTGAACGGTTCAAAAGCGTCATTGTTACCCATTATTTGAGCTGTTGATGCAGTTGGCATTAATGCGATAACAAGAGAATTGCGAACACCATCTTTTATAATATCTTGTCGTAATTTATCCCAATCCCATCTACCACTAAATTTAGTTTCACCCTTCCAAAGATCGAATTGAAACAATCCTTCACTCAAAGGAGAACCTTTAAATGTTTCATATGGACCATCTTTGATAGCTAATTCATGAGATGCTGTTAAAGCGGCAAAATACATAGTTTCTGAAATCTCCCTGTTTAAAATCTTTGCTTTTTCACATGTGAACGGTAATCGTAATAAAGCAAACACATCAGCTAATCCTTGTATACCTAACCCTATCGGTCGGTGACGCATATTAGACAATCTCGTCTCGGGTAATGGATAGAAATTCCTATCTATAACATTGTTCAAATTATATACGATATGCTTTGCAATCTTAAATAACATGTCATGATTAAAATTGTCTTTCTCAACAAATTTAGGAAGACATATTGAAGCTAAATTACAAACTGCAATCTCATTTTTATCAGTGTATTCACATATTTCAGCACACAAATTTGAGGACTTAATGATACCCAAATTCCGTTGATTATTTTTTATATTACACGCATCTTTGTAGAGCATGTATGGAGTACCTGTTTCAATCTGAGAGTGAATAATTTTTAACCATAAATCTTGGGCTTTTACAGTCTTAATATATTTAGCGTTTTCTTCATAGTGGGTATATAAATCTTCAAATTCCTTATCATACACCTCATATAAACCTTTACACTCGTTTGGACACATCAAAGACCACGAACCATTCTCTTTTACACGTTTCATGAAAAGATCAGGAATCCACAGAGCATAAAATAAATCTCTTGCACGATGTTCTTCAGAACCAGAATTCTTTTTCATATCTAAAAACTGATATATATCTGCATGCCAAGGTTCTACGTAAATCGCAAACGATCCTTTACGACGACCTGCCTGATCAACATATCTAGCCACATTATTGTAAACACGTAACATAGGTGTAATTCCATTTGAGATACCATTCGAACCAGCAATGTAAGAACCATTAGCTCTAATTTTATGAATAGAAACACCAATGCCTCCTGAGTACCTAGATATTATAGCACAATCTGTCAATGTTTTGAAAATACCTGTTATACTGTCATCATCTATATCTAAAAGAAAACACGATGACATTTGGGGAAGCATAGTTCCTGAATTGTAAAGGGTTGGAGTAGCATGAGTGAAATATTTTTCACTCATAAGTTCATACGTCTTCTTAACGGATTTTAGATCAGTCCCATGAATACCTAGAGAAACCCTCATGATCATATGTTGAGGCCTTTCAACGACACATTCATTTATTTTAAGTAAGTATGATTTTTCAAGGGTTTTAAAACCAAAATAATCATACGAATAATCTTTTTCATAATCAATCCATGAATTAATGAGTAATTTATTTTCAGAAACTATCTCATATAGTTCTTTACTTACAAGTGGTGCATGTTTTTGTGTTTTTGGATTAATAAACATGTATAATAAATCTACTGTTTTTGAAAAATCACTGCTGGATTCTTTATGTAAATTAGATATAGCAATCCTTGAAGCTAACCATGCGTAATCTGTATGAATCGTTGTCATCATAGCTGCTGTTTCAGAAGCAAGTATATCTAATTCAACTGTTGTGACACCATCATAGAGACCTTCAACCACTTTAATAGCTACTTTAACTGGATCTACTAAATGATTCAATTCAGGTTTTCTCATACACAGGGAACTAATTCTATGTGTTATTTTATCAAGCTTTATATACTCTTTTGAGCCATTACGTTTAATAACTTCCATTTAGGTTTTATATACGTAACGGCATATTTAAGTAAGTATAAATAGCATTACACTAGCATTACAATAATCAAATCTTTTTATTGTAATAAAAAACATGGAAGATTATCTTAGTTCCCGAAAACCTCTAGTAATTAAAGAGAATTTCGAACAGAATTTCGAAGACAATTTGTCAGAGTATCTACAGAATCAGGCACCAATTTTAATTCAAGAAAAATCATTATTTAATCCAAATATTGAAAAATTTTCTGAGGATATTATTATACCTCCTTTGAATACAGATATACGTTTTAGTGATTTTTTACCCCTTCATGCTCCTGCTGAGCATGAACATGAAGGATATTCAATCTCACATCCGAATGTGAAATTAAGTGAAGATCAAAATGATATATTAATTATACCTCCGCTCAATACAGATATAAGTTTTTCAAGAGTATTACCGCTCCACACAAATATACGTGTTCCAAGACCATTAAACAGATTCGATTATAATCCTCGTGAACATGAGCATGCAGGTAAATTACATCCATCAGAATTACATATACATGAAAAACTATTTACAAATTTCTCGTGGGCTGTACCAACATCATCTGATACTCCGTTAGATTTAGTAAAAAAAAGTTTAATCCATAAAGTGAGCACGCAACATGCATGTGGTTCTTGTTGGGCCGTTTCCTTTGCGGATACTATGAGTGACTGTTTTGTTGTTTCCGGGGCTGTAGGCTGGTCTCCGAATATCAGCGCAACATACCTCATGTCATGTATACCAGTTGGAAAAGAACATAATATGTGTTCTGGAGGAAATCCCGCTGCTATAGCACCACTTTTGGAAAAACAAGGCGTTGCAGACACTTCATGTATTGATTATTCTTGGTGTTCTGGAGATGATAAAACATGCAAAAGTGTTTCATCCGCTCGTCATTTTGATGCAAGCACGTTAGCATCAAAATTAAACGATAATATTCCAAAACCATGTGGTTGTTACTACAGTGGAGAAAAGAAATATTTATACACTTTAGATCCAAACAGTGATGTATTTTACATTAATGATACAGCACCTATTTCTATCTTCAGAAATACCGTCAGAACCCATATTTTAGATTTCGGTCCGGTAATTGGAGGTTACGTTGTTTTAAATAACTTTTTTACTGGCAATTTCACTAATCCTGCTTTGAATAAAGGTGTATATTTTGATAGAGGAGACTATAATAATTATAATGGTGGGAAACTGAGATTTGATGATCAAATGACTAGAGAAACAGCTGGTTTACATGCTGTTAGTATAGTAGGTTGGGGAGTAGCTGAAAATATAGAATATGACAATAATTTAGTAGGAGATGTACCATATTGGCATTGCCGTAATTCATGGGGAGAAAAGTGGGGTAATGAAGGAGGATATTTTAAGATTGCAATGTATCCTTTCAATAAGGTTTCACAATTTGACAAGCAGGTGATGACTAGATTAGGAGGTCCAGTTGGTTCAATGATTCTTATTAGAGCAACTAAACGTCCAGAAACTGTGAATCTGAAACAAATATCTCAGAAATATCTTACAAATATCAAAAAACAACAAGATGATATTTACTATAAATCAGGTCCTGAGAAAGTGCGTGAGATAAATAGAAGTAATATTTTGGATATTGAAGTAACCGATTCAGGCTCACTTGACCCTGGAAACCCTGCAAACCCTGGAAAGTTAGCAGATCTTTTTAAACCACGGTCAAAAACATTTATGATTGCGTTACTTACATTAACCGCTTTAATCGTCATAATAATATTGTACAATAAAAGTGTACAATAAAAGTGTACAATAAAAGTATACAATAATGTACATAAATCTATTACCATATGGTAATAGATTTAATTAAATAGATGTTTGCATAATTTTATCCCATTCTTGATATACATGTATAATCCAATTCAGATTTAATTTTCGGAAGAACTGTCGTGCGTAATCAAACTCATATTTTTTCAAAATAACGAATTCGATACCTTTGATATTTACTTTAATGTATTGATTAAAGTATTTAAACATGTCTTCGTATGCATCCTTTTTACTTCCGGGATATTTGGCTATTAGAGGTAAAAACCTTTTATTCAAAGGTAATTGGAATAATTGTTGTAAACCAACAAGTACTTCAATATTTTTTGCTTCAAACGGAAAATTAAGTGAGTAAAAGCAAAGGTATCCATTACGGAAAGGTTTCAATTCAATATGATTTTCTCTATAGTCAGTTACTTTTCCCAATACAATAAACTGACATTTAGGCGTAAATACACTTGATTTCCTCAAGAATTTTTTAAACGACGTTGGTGGTTCATCATCCACATAAATATCTTCAAGTGTGTTTTGCACTTCTAAATACGCCCAAATAGAGTTGTTCATGGTTGTTTAAATCTTTCCGTTTAATTCTGTTTTTCAACAATTACATATCCCCGTAGGGATATGTAATTTAATAAAAAATTATTGGAAAAAACCAATGATGTTTGCTCGAATCCAACTAGTAAGAACTAAAACTTCAGTTTTATCATCTGGGATGCTACTAACCCATTGATCATTACTAAGTGAAACATGATAAACGGGATTAATTTGCTTATTTACTATAGCAGATTTGATTGAGGAACAACCCTTAAACTGACTTTTGAATATTTTTATTACGTCTCTCAATAAACATGTTTCTTCACCGTTATAAATATATATTTTAAGTGAAGGCATATCATCTTCTAATGATGCATCGCTCATATCGCTTGCCAATGCATCCAATTCCTCATCATCATCAAATGCTATAAATTGCTCACCAAAATGATCAGGGTATCCTGCAGCAGCCCAATCACGAGGACATTTTCTACATGTTTGAGATTTTGGGTTACATTTATTTTTACACCAGCAACATATTCCTACTTTTTCATCAAGCACTAAGTCGTCAAAATCGAGCCTTTCTTGAAAATTATGAATAATTGCCCATTTTTCGTCACGTGTAATATGCTCATGTGTTTCAAGAAGGTCAAGGCTTGAATATATTTCAGTTACAATCTTTTCTAAAAAATATTCTGAATATTGACCGTTATTTTGAAGAATCGAGTGTTGATTTTTATATTTTAAATCGATTGGAATAAGTCTATTATATTTATCTTTAATACAAGCCTTTCCGATCTTGAACAAATAAGCAAAACTACATATTTTTAAGTACTGTTTTTTAAGATGTTCCTTTATTTCTGAAGATTCGTTAGAGAGCATTGATATCTCCCAAAGAGGGCTTTTCTTAATAATATAATACTCATTTCCTTTATACATTGTTTTTTCGTCATCTGGAGTGAATATACCAAACACTTTCAATTTCTTGATAATTGTATTATCATCAGGAATAGGACAGAGAATGCAATTAATAATATCCATCTTTATTTAATCTATCATTTGGAGTAAAAATTATTCAATTTTCCAAGCAAAAATCTTAGTAAATAAAAATGGATAATCAAATCTTCGTACTTTTTATCATTATATTGATTATTGTAATATCATACATGTCTTTAAAAGAAAAATATGATAATAATTTCTCATATGCACAGCTCGGAAGAAATTATGCACAGCTCGGAGGAAATCACCTTTTAGCGTCCCCATACTTATCCAGTAGATGCGCAGAAGGACCATACATGTATACCTCAAATCCGGAACTGCAGGCCAAATGTGCAGGTGTCACTACTAAAGAATGTGGTACTGGATATTATGGTAAACCAGTACATTTTTCATATTCACCTAATCTTTGCGATGTACCATCACCTAGTTCATTGTTAGTTCTCTAGCTTTTTTGAGTAATTATCTTACACAAATAAAATTACCAACCATGTTTACAATGTCTAGAATATATAGCCAATCTGAGTTAGAATATCATGAGCGTGAATTACATAAACGTTTTCGGATTGGTGATATATTTGCAATCCATAAACCATGTACACATAGATATCGTGTAAAAAAAGGAGGTCGCAAAGAACAAGCAATCTTAAAAGAAGGAAACAATGTTTTAGATGAACAATCATGCTCAATATGTTTCAAAACTAGATGCACTGATGATAATCCTTCATTTTCTGAGATTGAGTATGTGACAAAATATGATGGTGATGCACCAACTATTAAATTATTGAAAGCTAAAATGAATTTTTATAAATGGTTGTATGAACGTATTTAATTTTTCTATACTTTTCAGTATAGAAAATGGATGCCCCCACTATAAGAGACCTATTGAGATTGCTCTCAAAGATATTCCTAGCCCCAAACATCGCTAGGAATTGTGACATCCAGCCATCGTTTCACTTCTTTATTTACATTATGTACAGCATTATTTACAACATTATTTACAAAATTATTTACAACATCCAACCATCAATCTAACAAAACAACAAGATACTAATGAACCATGTTCCAATCAGAAATGAGACATATTTGTAAGAAAAGAATGTTTCTTGTTCAACCATATCGACCATCACATATGAAGCTTCCTCATCTTCAGATTCTTCATCATCCGCATCAGCTTCAGATTCTGACATAGAAAAATCTTTCCCAGGATCATCAGAATCTTCATCATCAGCACAATATGCTCTTGAAGTTAAATCAGGTACAGTTTCTTCTTCAGATTCTTCTTCAGATTCTTCTTCAGATTCATCAGATTCTTCTTCAGATTCTGCATCAGATTCTTCATGAAGAGTAGATTCAGAATTACGATCTTTATTTAGTTCCTTGTAGCTTTTGATCAATTCAATTATTTGCTGTCGTAATATATTTTTACGATCACTATCCGCTTTCTTCATTCTCTTCGTAAGAAGAGCAATCAGTTGTATTATTTCATCCATCAGTTGGTTAAAACCGTCTTCGTTTTTCATACTAAGAGAATTCATGATTGTCATATGCGTGTTACATACTTTAGTTCCATTATTTTGTAAAAAATAATTTCAATTTTCCTTTAGATCTAACTATATAAACTATTGGAAGGAAATTGACCTTCTATGTTAACAATGTATACATTTCTATTTATTGAAAATTTATGAATCTTACGTAGATAATTTTCCCATATGCCTCCAGCTATACCACAACCAATATATTTAGGAAATGCAACCATTGCATTTCTAGGTATTTCTCTATCCATTTTTCGTAAACATACTTCAAAGGCTTCTTCTCTTTCTGCCATACTTTCTATTTGGGGATTTATTTTACCTGGATAATATTGTGCAAACATACATACTACTTTTACGTCTTTCACTGGAGATTGAGTAATTGTCACATCTCCCATCCTATTGTGATCTGCCGTTATCGCAAAATTTCTGCGCCCCGGAGATGGAGTACGCAACTTATATGGATTTACACCTAATTTTTCGGCGATAGTTTTGGCCAATCCCCCTGGATATGTTCCTACACAGTTTGTTTGTTGACACACATAGTCACATTTAATTTCTGTTATATCACCATTTACTTCGAATATCATAACTCTTAGAAGATCCACTGATTTTTCAGAGGGTGTTTTTTCATATTTTTTAAATATATTACGTTGGGGTATAAGTGATGGATTAGGGGATCTTCTTACATTATTTGATGGTTTCATTACTCTTATCGGTGGTAGTGTATCACGTTTGGATTTACGACATTCACTTAGAAGTTTTTTATATACTAAACCTTGAGGAGATATTCTACGATTGGTTCGTGGATTAATATTAGGATTTCTAATAAATTTATCACATATTGTTGATAGTGATCGTCGATATGATGATGAACGTGATGGGGATCTTCTTACATTATTTGAAAATATATCACGTTTGGATTTACGACATTCAATTACAAGATTTTTATATACTAAACCTTGAGGAGATATTCTTCGATTGGTTCGTGGATTAATATTAGGATTTTTAATAAATTTATCACATATTGGTGATGGTAATCGTGATTGCCGGGGTGATGGTAATCGTGATGGTGAACGAGATTGTTGAGGTGATGATGAACGACATTGTCTCACAAGATTTTTATATACTAAACCTTTAGGAGATATTCTTCGATTGGTCAGTGGATTAATTTTTGGATTTTTAAGAAATTCATCACATATTGCTGATGGTAATCGTGATTGTCGGGGTAATGATGAACGACATGAATGGAATAGTGATTGTCGGGGTGATGATGAACGTGATTGTCGGGGTGATGATGAACGTGATTGTCGGGGTGATGTTAATCGTGATTTTCGGGGTGATTGTCGGAGTGTTCTATTTGAATGGAATAGTGATATTGTTTCTTTTATAATATCACGAACCTCAGTTAAAGCTTTTCCCATTAAATTGTTACCAGGCCATTTGGATGGTTTAGAGGCATCTGGATGATCCGCAGCTAAACCAATACCCCATACTAGATCATAAGGACTGGCTTCTGCAAATCTTGCATTCGGAAATGATAGCAATTTCTGTTTCAGGTCTTCATTTTGAGCGAATTTAGCTAGCAGTCCCATTTGCATAACATCAAATGAGTATGATAACCACGTAAACTCGTCAAAATTTTTGACGCGGCGACCAATTTGTTTCTGTTTTAGAGGATCTTGTGTGTTCAAGATATCATGCATTGCTTGAAAATTTTTGAATATGAATGCTTTCATGTAATGAAAATATTGTTCCGTTGATGTGAAGGTTACTCCTTGAATAACAAACTTACATAAATAGAAATTACTAAAACAACTTTTTCTGGAAAAGAACAATACAAGTAATTCATCTTTATTTTCGTCATTCCAAATCACTCTTTCTGATTTTTTATCACACATTCTACTCATTTTTATTACACCAGTTTTTACAATTTTTTATACTTCGAAGTATAAAAACTAATAAAAGTATAACACATTCTGTTAAATTTCTGTTAAATACAAATATCATCCGTCATAACATCCGTCACAACACATTCTGTTAAATTTCTGTTAAATACAAATATCATCCGTCATAACATCCGTCACAACACATTCTGTTAAATTTCTGTTAAATACAAATATCATCCGTCATAACATCCGTCATAACATCCGTCACAACACATTCTGTTTATTATGGCTTTCTATACTGAAAAGTATAGAAAATGGATGCCCCTATGAAAGACAACATCCCTCTGGGTCTTCAGAGGGTGTTTCTTCCGATTTTTTGTATCTTAAACGTTGGGGCATCGGTGATAGATTAGGGGATCTTCTTACATTATTTGATGGTTTCATTACTCTCATTGATGATGGTTTAGAGGGGGTGTTCGCGCATATTTTACAACGCCAATCAGGGTGGGGTGATTGTTTTCTTATTTTCGGCGATTTTCTTATTTTCGACGAACATTTTCCTACAAGAATTTTATATATTCTCCCTTGAGGAGATATTCTTCGATTGGTCAGTGGATTAATATTTGGATTTCTAAGAAATTCATCACATATTGCTGATGGTAAGCGTGATTGTCGGGGTGAACGTCGGGGTGATGGTAATCGTCGGGGTGATCGTGATGGTAATCGTGATTGTCGGGGTGATGGTAATAGTGATTCCTGGATTGATAATTCTTTTATGATATCACGAACCTCAGTTATTACATTTCCCATTAAATTGTTACCAGGCCATTTGGATGGTTTAGAGACATCTGGATGATCCGCATTTAAACCAATACCCCATATTCTATCATCGGTACTGGCATCTACAAATCTTGCATTCGGAATTGATAGCAATTTCCTTTTCAGTTCTTTATTGTCCATGAATTTAGCGAGATGTCCTCTTTTCAAAACATCATATGCGAATGATAACCATTTAATCTCGTCAAAATTTTTGATGCCGCGACCAATTCTTTTTTGTTTTAGCGGATCTTGTGTGCACAAGATATCATTCATTGCTTGACGATCATTGAACATGAAAGCTTTCATGTAATGAAAATATTGTTTCGTTGATGTGAAGGTTATTCCATTAATAGTAAACATACATGGATATAAGTTACTAAGATAACTTTTATCGGAAAAGAACAATACAAGTAATTCATTTTTATTTTCGTCATTCAAAATCACTGTTTCTACCGATTTTAAACGTTTGGGGGTAAAACATTCTCTTAAAAGATTTTTATATACTTGCCCTTTAGGAGATATGATACGTTGAGTTCGCGGATTAATATTTGGATTTTTATGAAATTCATCGCACACTCTACTCATTTTTATTACACCAGTTTTTACACATTTTAATTTTTTATACTTCGAAGTATAAAAACTAATAATTATATAACACATTCTGTTAAATTTCTGTTAAATACAAATATCATCCTCATAACACATTCTGTTAAATTTCTGTTAAATACAAATATCATCCTCATAACACATTCTGTTTATCATAGCTTTCTATACTTTTCAGTATAGAAAATGGATGCCCCCACTATAAGAGACCTTTTGAGATTGCTCTCAAAGGTATTCCTAGCCCCAAACATCGCTAGAAATTGTGACATCCAACCATCGTTTCACTTCTTTATTTACATTATTTACAACATACAAATGCCCCCACTATAAGAGACCTTTAGAGATTGCTCTCAAAGGTATTCCTAGCCCCAAACATCGCTAAGAATTGTGACATCCAGCCATCGTTTCACTTCTCTATTTACATTATTTACAACATTAAAACAACTGTCATTCACACTTTTTCTACAAGAGCATTCTTCATATCTTTGTCCTTTTTCTCATACTCTCCAATCAGCTGATTTAAATCAGATGGTTTTTGAATTGAAAGAATGTTCATGATTGTAGTTCTATCTGTACGAGAACCGATAGATTTAAATCTGAGATAATGTGAATGAATTGTATTAAGCATTTTATCTTGTTTCGTTGTTGTAAAATCAGGAATCTTTTTGACGTATCTGTTTTGATACTTTTGAAATAGATCTTCAACAACCCTCTCCCAAATATAATTTTTTAGATTGGTTGGATCAAAAGAGTACAATTCACAAAAATCATCAATCATTTTTGTTCCAGCAGTTTTTGGATTGTTTGCAAGCTCAATAAATCTGAATCGAATGCTTGGTGTGTTACCTCTCAGATTGAAGAGATATTTATATCTACTATTGAGAATTTTGAAATGTTTATCATCTTTACCAGCTTCGCTTTGAATAACGATGAAACCCTGAATTTCATCAATGTTAACATCTTCCAATGTGTCAACCAGATCTTTCATGTTATTGAACACATATTCTTTTGGAATGGGAACAATGAATTTATCCAGTTTTACTTCTTCATTCAAAGAGAGATTGTTATCCTTGTCAAATACCCCAATGTTAAAGAAATTAGGAGATTTTGTACAACAGACGATACGTTCTTCATCACACGGCTCAAGAAGAAACATGTACTTTTTAGTCTTATCTAAATTTTCTTCATAAATTTTGTTCAGATAATCCCTAGAACATTTTTTCTTCTCTTCAATTGAAATCTCTTCTCCTTCAAAAATATCATCATCATCCACAGATCTGATGCATTCTTGAACTGCAGCAGCAAAATGTAAACCAAACGTTGTTGTCTTGGCAGCCCATTTGCTGTTAAAAGCATCCAAACGTCGATTAGTAGACGTGTACCATTTATCTTTTACGTTAAATACTCTGATCAAAGTACCTTCATGAGCCTCAAAGAATCTACACTTTGAAAGCACAGGTTCTATGATACGCTCACAATCAGGTATTGCAATCTCTGTTGAGTAGGGATATCCTTCAAGAAACAGGTTATCTCCTACAAAAATATAGCTCTTTGCATTGGTACTATAAGGAACACAATTATTGTTCCCATAATCTGAGCAATATAACTCGATTTCTAGATTGTCTTTATCAACATCCGGCTTTTTCTTTACGAGCTGTTGGACATCATTTTTTGACAATGTAGCAGGCGTTACCTCGGGGGTTACTGTAATTGACATCATTTTGTCTATCAATTTATCCCTATAAATACATATTTGAAAAAATCAATTCTCATTTTTCTTTAAGATAGCAGATATTTAATAATATAATCATGGTGTTTTACAACTGAAGCTAATACTTTTAATTTTTCACGATTAGACTGACCAGAAATAGGCGTGTCATCTCCAGAATAGAAATCATCTTCTGGATATGTTGTCACATCCGGTTTTATTTGAGTATCGAAATACTCAAATAACCTATTGAAAAAATGTATTTCAGTATCAAATAGTTCTGGATTATTACGAACCCACACACATAAAAATGACGGAATGTATAAATCGCAACAGTCATCGCAAAACACATGAGATGTTTTCAATATTGTTGACTGTTTTGGTTTATACATCTTTACATAATCTGATAGAGGTTCAAAAAAATCTTCTAAATTATCAACAGACATCTTACATTTGAGATTCTTAATCACTTCTACGAGTGTTTCTTGGGAATTTACATACGATTCCAAGAATAGAGCATACTCATTTTGTGATTCTTCAGAACTCATATTAATTTCATCTGAAGCTAAACGTGATAAATACATGATTTGACATTGATCCATATTTTTGGAGACAAATTTCAATTTATAGTTCATATTAAAGATAATATTTTGAGAAAAAATGATAACTTCAACTAAACAGCGAGTTATATTAATCGGTTTCAATTATGAAACCGTCAAACGAATTTTATCATTTGATAATGTGATAAAATTAGTTATTTTTGATGAAGATGATGAAATTAGATCAGATTTTGAGAATATATACCCATTTTACAAAGATCGAATAACGTTATACGATGGAGCAATCGATAGTAATATCGATGGATATTTTAAATTAAGACATGATGAGGGTAATGAGGAAATGCATATGTTATTCATCTATTAAATTATCTTCACGTGCAACTAATCATCTTCATCATCATCTGCGGCTGTATTTGTACTGAAATCATGTGTACGTGTGCTGGAGGGGATTGAATAATCATATACAAAATTCATTTGAGTATATGTTTCACGTTTAAGTATATTCTCATTTTTTATTCCTATTATATCACCATCCTTGAAATCAATATCAGTAGATTTTAGTATTTTCAAAAGCAGTGCCAAGACTAAAAGATTACAAATCATTGTTTTTTCATACATTGTTATGTTTGTTAGAGATGCAACGTACTTGTATAAAAGATAAATTTTATCTTTTTTTCTAGTTGTTTGCCAAGACTGTCGTGTATTCTTTATAGAATCCTCCAATCGTGTAAATGCATTAACTTGCCACAGTTTACTGGTTAATTCGTCACGTGCTTTATCTGTATATAATAATGGTATAATAAATTCACCATTAGACGTGACGAGAATATTTTTATCGTTCCTTTTAATTATATGAATACCGTGACCAAATGCAAGTTTTTGTAAAAATTTGCATTTGTAAGGTTCATTTTGGAAATATTTACTACATTCGATAAAGAATGGATATACGTTCATTTCATTAGTCTCTTTTTTATTAGATTTTTTGAATTTAACTTAATATGAACATAAAGTAAGAAAATGTCTGTTAAACTACGTATTCGCGATATTTCTGATCAACATAAAAAATTGATCGAAAAAACGTTGCATTTAACATGTGATCTAGAAGATGTGGAGATTTATGAAATAGTGAAAGATTCGGATGTTAAATACATTCTACTTCCTTTCAATTTCGCACGTTCAGTTTCTAATATTATTACTCCTTCAATTACGTTTTCAGATGATGATCATTTCATAGGAACTCTTAGACCACAACAGTGTACAGTTCGTAATGTAGGAATTAAGAGTATTGAAGAAACTGGGTCTATTATTATTTCCGCTGAACCAGGTTTTGGAAAAACCATAACTGCTATTAAAATGATATGCGATATCAATGTTCCCACCGTAATTTTTATAAATCAAGCATTGATAATGGATCAGTGGAAAAGAGCTATTATGGAGCATGCTCCAAAGAAAAAAGTATTTAATATTAAGTCTAATAAACCTATTGATCCGAATGCTGACATATATCTAGTTAATCCGGTCATACTAAAGAAACCGTCTACAATAAATTTTTTTCATATAAAGCTTCTCGTAGTTGATGAATTACATAAAATAGTTACCAGAATCTTACATAGAGCATTCTTTAAATTCCAACCATCGTATGTTATAGGATTATCAGCTACTCCATACCGCCCAAAATCTGATCCATTCGAACCTGCTATTTCCTGGTTTTTTGGGAACAATGTAGTAGGTAAAAAGCTATATAGGAAACATACAGTATATTGCGTTAAAACTGATTTTACACCATCAATATTGATGCGTAATGGTCAATTAGATTGGGCAACTGTTCTCACATCTCAATCACAAGATTTGAAACGTAATAATATTATTGTAAATTCTGTTTTAAAATTTCCAGAGAGAACATGGCTTATTTTAGTTAAACGAATTGAGCATGCTACAATATTACAAAATCTTTTCAAAGAATCAGGTGTTGTAAGTGAAACTATCGTTGGAAATTCTAGAGGATTTGATAAAACGTCAAAAATTTTAATTGGTACAACGCCAAAGATAGGTGTAGGATTCGATCATGCACCTATTGATGGATTATGTATAGCAGCTGACGTCCTAGAATATTTTGAACAATTTCTAGGACGATGTATGAGACGACAAGATTCAGAACCCATTATCATCGATTTTGAGGATAAATTCTACCCACTCGTTAAACATCTCAAAAGCCGCATACAAAAATATAAAGAATGCGGTGGTATAATATATACAAATGTTTTGGACATTGGCAATACTGTAGGCAATACTGAAGTAATGCCTGAAGGTAACATAATTAAGCCCACAATTAAGCTTAGGAAAAAAACAAAAATTTAATAGAAGAAATTCATTACAGTAATGTAATGAATTTATAAAACAGTTACTTCTTTTTTCTGAGAAATTTTAATACTAGCTTTTGCAGCTTCGTATCGATCAGCTAATTTAGCATCATTTTGATTTGCAGCCCATAGATCGGCAATACGTGTAAGTGTAATTTTAGGATTCTTTTCACGTTCTTCTTTGCAAAAGTACAAATACTTTGATCTAAGATGATTATTAGCCTTTTTAGTATTTTTATTTATTGCTTCTTTCTCTGTATGGTAACGTGTCTTATCAATTTCTGCTAGTTTACTAATCCTCATTTTCATCTCAGGTTCAGGAGATGATTTAAACTGTCTCCATCTACGTCCCAGCTCACATGTGATATCATGAATATTAAGTCCTTTCATCTCTTCTTGAATGAGAGGACGTATTTCTTCACAAAAGAAAATATATTCACTTTTGGGACGTAAAGGGTTTCTAGGTTTATTTGATTTCTTGATGACACTTTTCAGTTTACGAATATTGGATTTCGATTTCCATTCACTAATGAGCTCATTTGATGCAAATGAGCTCGAATTCATGAATGTAACAACGTATTTGTTTAACATATGGTAATATACATTCTCTTCTTTCACCATTTCGCTTTGTATTTTTAGACAACGTTTCATAAGTCTTTAGAAGCTTTTAACACAGACTTTTAACTCAAACCTGTTACTCAATCACTTAAATTCGGATAATAAAACCATCTCAATACCGAATTTTTTAGCAGTAATCATCTTTGTAGTCTCTTTGGCAAATGATTTACACACCAATAATTGACAATTTTTTGTAACATTCGGCAAAACATCGTATTTTAGATCTAATTCCTTATCTCGAAAACCAGAAAGACAAATCTTCATTTTCTCTTCTACAACATCTCTTTTTAATTGTAAACCACAAATAAAGCATACTTTGATAAAAACAATCATCATAGGGAAATATTGAATTACGTTTCTAGCAGTTTTTTCCGCAAATCCTTCAATCTTGAGGATATCAGAAAGCTTTGGAATGCTTTCATAGTCTCCGTTTTTAAGCGTTGAGATGTTTTCGAATAGATTTTTAACACGTTTTTCCGCTAAACCGTAACCTAGTACACCCGATATTCCTACGATAAGTGATACAGGAATTTCCCTTCTTTTTAAAGCCATCATACCTTCTATAATTCGATCAGCTGATTTACCTTTGAAAACTGGATGTAATTGATTTTTTGTACAATTTAATATCTTCGGAAATGTCGTTAAAGAACAGTTATAGTACATCTTTTCAATTGTTTTTACACTAACGTACTTAACATCTAATTTAGCGAATATATTAGTTAGTGTTTTTATTTCAATAGTATCATCGTCTTTATCGTATTCTGCAACGATATCAACTCCTTTCCATATACCATCAGGTAATATTACATTTTTGGATGGTTTTATGACAGATAATATGTATGGTATTACGTCCCCAGACCTCACGCAAATGATTTCTGCACCAGGACCTAATTTATTATCTAATATATATTTTGCATTGTGACCACTTATTTTAGAGATTATTACACCAGATAATTTAATTGGTTGTATATTAACGACCGGTTTAAGAAGACCCCATCGACTAATATCCCATGTGACATCAATAACGGTTGCATGTGCAGATTCAACGTCAGTTTCTTTTTTGAATGCTATTGCATATTTAGGATTTCCTTCTAAATTCCTAATATAGTGACGATTTTCTGTTATTACGAGGCCATCCATCGCGTATTCATAATCACTGAAATCGTTCAGAATTTCAGTCAATTGACGTACCCCAATTTCAGATTTGGTTATTATGATGCTTGGAAGATTTTTAGAAATTATTGGTATTTGATATGTTCCAGTTTGTATAATTTCATATGGTATGAAATGAATATCTTTAATAATATTAGAATTTATTACCTTCTTGTTAAACTGACCAGCAACCAAATTTCTAGGATTTTTGAATTCATTACTATATTTGGCTTCAAAAACACTATTTTCCATGATTAATTCTCCACGAACATATTTTGCTGAATATGAACGAGCTTCTGTTAGATTTAGATACTTGATAAATCTACTGATATCACATCCCACTAGTCCATTTCCTCGCGTGTATAATTTCTTAGCATCTAAATCATACAAAGCGCTAATTCCATCTAATTTTGCAGTAACAATAAATGTTTCGGCAACTGTTTTATTTAACCAGAGTTTCAATGATTTTTCATCACGTTTTTTGTCAAGTGATCCCATCCACATTGGTAATTTTACACCACATCCTCTTAATTGATCATGAGTAGAATCATCGCCAAATGTTGAATCATATTCGTCATCATCCATTATAGGCATACCTTTCTCATACGCATCGTCTGCAATTCGTCGAAGCTGATTTATTCTTTTAGCCATTTTCTTTTCTTCCATTTAATATAAACTAATAAATTCAAATCTTTTCCACCGTTTATTAGAGCAGTTGAATTTTTATTTCTAAAGAAAATGGGAATGTAAAAAGATGGATATCACTGCGGAATTTATAAAAACAACCTTCAATAAATCTAACATAAATCCAAAATATCTCGGTATATTGACGGATATCAAAGCACTTAATATTTATGCAGCAGCCTTTACATCTAATACTGTTGATCCAATCAACAATTATGAATTATTAGAATATTTAGGAGACGTAGCAGCCAATAACGCAATTGTTCTTTATTTTTACAATACGTTTCCTCAATTACGAAACCATGAATCCATTAAAATTTTTACTAGGCTCAAGATTGTTCATACATCAAGAGATTCATTTAGTAAAATAGCATATGATTTAGGTTTTTTGCCTTACATTAAATATGATGACTCAATTACAGAAACAAGATTGAAGAAAACTCAAGATGCACTTCTTGAGGATGTATTTGAAGCATTTATCGGAGCAACGGAATGTATTCTTGGTGATGCATTTGACATTGTAGGTGTTGGCGTCGCTAGTCAAATAATTTATAATTTTATCAAATCTATATTTGATAATAAGGTTATATCATTCGATTTAGATGATTTATATGATGCTAAAACGCGTTTGAAGGAATTATTTGAAGTACGAAAGGATACTGTAAACCTATTGCTTCAAAAATATGGAACGCCTAAATATATGGATTCACCAGTGGGAACAGGTGTGACACTTAAATTTATAAATATAAGTTTCTCAGATGATGCGGGAAGTAAACAAAAATCACAAAAAAATGTAGCTCAAAAAGCTATTGATTATTTTGCAAAATTAGGGTACACAACAGATAAGAAAATTAATTTATTCACTGCTACCAAAAGATGAATTTTTAACTTTTAAAAATACTTAACGAATTAAACGCATAGTAAAATGGCGACTGCTCTTGTAACTATTATGGGAACATCTCTTAGAGAGTTCTTCGAATTCTGTGAAGAACAAAATAGTAATATAAAAGCTAATGAGTTAACTGAATTGTTCAACAATTACTTTTCAACTAGTATACCTCCTAAAGAGAAGGAAAATCGGGCTGTAAGACCGAAGGCGCCCAAGGAAAATAAGGAACCTAAGGAACCTAAGGAACCTAAGGAACCTCGCAAAGCGTCAGGTAAAAAAAAGGAAGCATTGCCTAGAAGTCAGCAAACACGTTTAGGCAAAGACAATCCAGAAAATTGGCAAGTGGTTCTCAAAGTCTTGAGAACTTACTTGGTAGAACGTGGTCTTTCTCCTACAGGAGTAAAAGCCGAAGTGATTAATAGACTAAAAGAATATGAAGATGCACATCCAGGTTATGACGATGATACGAATGAAGTAGGATTAATTGAAGAAATTGATCAGGAAACTACTGAAAAAGTGGGAATTAAACATAGGGTGAACAAGCTGGCTGCGCCAATAACAACAGAAAAAACAAAAATCGTTAAGCGTCATCGTATTCAGATGGTTTATCACGGTAAGGACTGGTACTTTGCACTCGATAATCAGGGCATAATAGCTGGCTGGGTTTCTCATGAAGATGATATAAATACTCCTGAGGATGATATGGTAACAATTAGAGGTCTCCAAAAGATGCATTGTTTGAGAGCTGCTGAGTTATGTCTTGAATACGAAACACCCGATAATCTTGATCTTTAGAAATTTTGTTTTCGCTAAATTCGCATAACCCTCCGGGGTTATGCGATAAATATAATGATATATAAATATTTTCTAGTTAACTAAAATGTCTAATCTACTTACTAATAATATTGGAGGCAATTGTATCGGTCCAAATTTTGGATCAACTAGTTATTCTCAATTAGGATCATATAATCAAGGATTTGGAGCGGGTGTTCGTCCACCAGTTCCTCTCACAACAACTGCTGGATACTATGTTGTACCAGCTTATTCAGCTCCTGGCTATAATACACTAACGCATGGTAGAACTACAGGAGCTTCTTATTTCACAATAGGACAAGCATACGGATCAGATGGAGGAGCATGCAATACTCAATACATGGGATCGCTATGTCAATAATTTTCATAACTTTTCAGTTATGAAACATCTAGAAAAACATTTGCTATGATCTTATGAATAACAATACCTCAATAAATGGAACCTATACTAGTGGAGAATAAGGATCGATTTGTTCTTACGGTTGATCACCATGATATTGATGAATTTTACCAAAAACATAAAGCTTCATTTTGGTTTCCTCAAGAGATAGATCTTCAACAAGATTTGTCTCATTGGATAAATCTTAGTGAGAATGAAAGATTTTTTATCAAACATATACTAGCGTTCTTTGCAGCTAGTGATGGTATAGTAAATGAAAATTTGGTACATAATTTTTATAATGAGGTTCAGTATCCGGAAGCTAGAGCGTATTATGCCATTCAGATTGCAATAGAAACAATTCATAGCGAAACATATAGACTATTGATTGAAACCTATGTTTCCGAACGTGAAGAACAACAATCATTATTCAAGGCTATTGACACATTTCCAGCCATAAAGAAGAAAGCAGATTGGGCATTAAAGTGGACTGATAAAAATAAAGCTTCATTTACGGAACGTTTAATTGCATTTGTTGCAGTTGAAGGTATCTTCTTTTCAGGATCATTTTGTTCTATTTTCTGGCTCAAAAAGAAAGGATTGATGCCTGGTTTAACGTTTTCCAATGAACTTATTTCAAGGGACGAAGGTCTTCATTGTGATTTTGCAATAAATTTGTACAACAATCACATCAAATATAAATTACCTAATGAGAAAATCAAGGAAATATTATTAAGTGCTTTAGAAGCAGAACGTGAATTTATTACAGAATCGCTTCCAGTACGATTGATAGGCATGAATTCTGTCCTAATGACCACTTATTTAGAATATGTAACAGATAGGCTTTTGGTACAGTTGGGTTGCGAAAAAGTATTTAATGTCAAAAATCCGTTTGATTTTATGGATATGATTAGTTTAGAAGGTAAAACTAATTTTTTTGAGAAGAGAGTAAGTGAATACCAAAAGGCTGGAATAATTGAGAATGAACATAAAAAATTAGTTTTTGATGATAATTTTTAATGAGTTTCATCATGTGTTTCATTACGTTTCATTACTATTAGTAATGAAACTAAATATCATCTATACTAGTTTCGCTATCATAGATATACTCATCATTATACACGAATTTTTTTGAAGAATAACATGATTGTATCATGACAATCACCCGATAAAAGAAATTCATTATGGTTTCCATTTCCATAAGTAATCTCTAAATTGAAAAAAAATTAACATTTTATCGTCGTTATAATCATTAAATATTTCATTCGCCATAGTTTCCTGTTCTGAATCATCAGCCATTGATATATATTCATAATGTTCAAAAAAACTTTCTTTGATTAATTTTTTTAATTCATATGTACATTTATTGCTATGAAAAAATCCAATGACATCCATCACAAAATCTTTCCAAAGAACACTTTCATCTATGTATTGGATACTACACTTTTCATCACGTATGTTATTCAATGCAATTTCTGGATTAATAGGTGAGAATGTACCATAACATTTATAAAATTGTTCTGAAAATAACGGGTATTCACCAAAATCAAGAACGTTCGCAATAGAAGATTTGGGTGTTCCCATCCAATACAGAGAATTTATTCCAATCAAAAAATGTTCATCTATATGATTTTTTATGAATTCTGTTGTTAATTTTTTCATTATTATTCTATTATACAGTTATAGTATCATAAATGCTTTATACCATGTGATGGATGAATATAATAACTACTGTTTTTGTGATGTATATCATCTCGTGCAAAAATATTTTTATCCACTAAAGTTCTCTTACTTGACTAAAAATGGCTAGTTATCTTGAAATAGATTCAACATTTAGAAACAGGATACGTTGGGCAGAACCTGGTGAATTTGAAGTAAGTATATCCGCATCTGGACGTGCCCTTGGTGAACAATCATCCGATCCTATTTGTATATCATGTCCTGTGAATTCATTCACAGGAGGGTTTTTTGACGTCAATACACTAGGTAATGAAAACGTTGAAGGTATAATTTTAAGTACAGGTTTGGGATACGCTAATTCAAAAAATGTCATTGAATTCAGACAGGTTGCTCCATCGAAGCTTCAACATCGATACAATTACTATAAACATGCTATTTTCAGAAATTCAGCACAACCATCTCAGTTTGGTCGAATTTTAGAATACATATATTTAGGTAACGGTAGAGCTCAGGTAACATTGAGTGATGATAATTTTCAGTTTAATTTTGGGGACACATTTTTCATAGTAGATCCAAGTGATGTGTCAGATCCTACGTCAATTTATTTATTTGTACCTGCTGGTTCTAATAGTAGACAGGATTATATAAACAAACTAATTTATAATGAAACCTTAGAAGAGTGGCGTCCTATTAATGGTTATGATAGTCAGACTGGTATCCTCAGTATTGGTGGTAATGTTGCATTTGGATGGCAAAGATTCCATAACTATTCTATTAGAGCTACTACACCTACCTTTGTTTTTCAAGCGGGCATGACATCAACAGATAGTCAAGTGGTGATTACGGGTGTAGCAGCTTCCAGTAAAGATAATATGTATCAAAGCTGGTTCTTACGAATTCCACAATTAATTTATTCGAATACTATCACCTCTCCTCAAGGTGAAATAAGAAGAATTATAAAATATGACGGTGCTACAACAACCGCTACAGTATTTCCTCCATTTACATCTAGTACCACGTTACAAAATATTGAGCTGATGCAGTTTGGATATGATAATGCAAATCCTTTAACATTTAAATTTAATCCTAGTCAAGAAATCCCAGTCTACAATATTCGTCTCAAAAGATTAATTTTACCCAACAAAATTCTGTCAATAGGAAATGGAGGTAAAACTGCCTTTCAAAATTATTTTTATATTGAATTATCTAATATCGATACTTCTGGTACAAATACCACTAATATTTTTTCTAACAATCCTTATTCGTATAGAGCATTGTTTAGAGCAAGTGCGAATAACATTAATAATCCAGAAGATCAAGAATTTGTCACACTTCAAGGAGATGATATGACTCAAACTGTGCGTTTCAGACTAGATGATAATTTAAAATTCAAAGTATCTTTGGGTAGTACTGGAGAAACATTTCGAACAACCATCCCAGATAATATACCACCAGCAGAACCGGATCATAATTTACAAGTAAATGCCCTGTTTGAAATGGTACCCTTCAATTAAATCATGAAGGAAAATTAAAATATTGAATATATGCATAATACTTCAATACTGTTATATTAAGGATGGGTATCAAACGTTTTTATAGCTGGTTCAAGAAACATGATGAATTAAATAAATGTATTTCACCAGTAGTGCCGAGTCATATCGATCATCTATTGATCGATATGAATTCGATTATCCATTCATCTGCTCAATATGTATACAAGTATGGTAAATATGCTCCGTGTAAACCAACTATAGTTATTCCAAAAAGACGTAATATAAAAAGAACATCTAAAACGGAACCACCAATAAATGATTTATATGATCGCGTTAAATTAGAAGTGAATAAGATCATTGAAACTACAAATCCTCAAAAAAGTGTATATTTGGCTATTGATGGTGTAGCTCCAATGGCAAAACAGAATCAACAAAGACAAAGAAGATATTTGGCTTCAATAAATCGTGAAGGATCTTTTGATTCTACATGTATTACAGCAGGTACAAATTTCATGAAAAATCTTTCACTTAATCTTCATAATAAAAACTGGATTTCAAAGACAATTGAAGTGACAATTTCTGATGATTTAGAACCAGGAGAAGGAGAACATAAATTGATGGCTTGGATTAGAAACCGTACTGATGACGATACTTACTGCGTTGTAGGTTCTGATGCCGATTTAATTTTACTGTGCGCGGTTCTAAAGAAGACACATGTATATATTATGAGAGAATCAGAATATATTAATATCAATAAAGTAAGGTTAAATTTGCCTGTTAGTCCAGATGATTTGATTATATTTAGTTGTTTTATTGGTAATGATTTTCTTCCTTCAATCCCATCGTTTGATATCAAAGAAAGCAATTCTGTAATTGGAGCATTGGATTTTTTCTTTGATAATTATAATAAACCATTAGTGAAGAATGGTTATTTAAACGTGTCCGAAATAATTAGGATTTTAAAACTATTTCGCGATCGTGAACAAAGTATAATGGAAGCTCGTGCATTAGATGAAGAACGATTTCCTAATCCTCTTTGGAAAGGCGATATTGAAATGTACAGAAAAGATTATTTAGATGTGAAAATAGAAAAAAGTATTGGATTCTGTGAATATGACCCTGTTAGAGATTTTATGAAGACGGTTCAATGGGTTTATCTATATTATAAAGAAGGAACAACTTATTGGGATTGGTTTTATCCATATCATTACGCCCTTCATGCTGATATATTCGTTGATTATATTGAGGACACTCGTATAATATCATATAGTTTTAAAAAATCACTACCGTCTAGCACTGATGACCAACTATTGAGAGTTATTCCATTTGCAAGTAAAAATCTTCTTCCATTGCACTTACACGATAGAGCTGAAAAAATAGCTATACAGTATCCAAGATTTAAGATAGATAACTCTGGTAAACGAGAAGAATGGGAAGCGATTACGATTGTTGATTTTGTAAATTTGGATAAAATATGAGTTAAAGTTAAATTGATATTTTAAAAAGTTGAAAACTTCTGTTGTAAAAATATGACAGTTAAATTACCTTATACAAATATGTATATCAAAGCTGAATACAAGTGCTCTGAAGATCTCGATGTGTTCGAGGATGATTATGGAGAAGATGAAATGTATGAAGATGAAATGTATGAAGATGAAATGTATGAGGATGAAGTAGAGGATGACATATGGGAAGATGAAGAAGTCAATGAGGAAGATGAAATGCTTCAGCGCGCGATTCGCCTTGAAACGCTTCGCGCAGCCAGCAGAAAGCAGCTTGAAGGACTGTCGGTCCTTGAGGGCAAGCTAAATTGGACTCAAGTTGCATCTTCTCCACCGATTGTCACCAATGAAGCGTATCCAGGACAAAATGGCGTAAAACGGCCAAAGAAGAAATATATACCGAAAAAGGATGATAGACGTCTTCAAAAGGTTGCCATTCCTGCATACAAACCGGCGAGAATCAGGGTGTATCTTGGACCGGAAGTAGGCATTGGTTTTGAGGATACTTACTGTCAAGATTTCAAAAATGGTAAGATTTGCCCATTTGGAGACAAATGCAAATACTTGCATCAATACGAGGTGAAGAAACCCGAACCTTGTAGAAATGGAGACAAATGTAAGTATGGAACCAAATGCAAGTTTCTGCATGAGAAGGTATCCGATGTGGGTCTTTGCAAGCTTGGAAAACGGTGCAAGTATGAGAACTGTAAGTTTTCACATGACATGGGACTGTGCTTGGCGATTAAAAATAAACAAGTATGCAAATATGGAATTAACTGCAAGTACTCTCATGAGATCGCTCCGAAAGGTGTGCCGAAAGGTATCCTGAAGGCGAATCCAGAGAAGCCTGTAGTACGCATGCCTAATAAATCACCCCAAAAACCACAAGAGGACAAGAAGCATCTTCTTTGCAATAACATGTTCACTGTGGAAAATGGACAAATAAAGGTAATTGGCGTATGCAAATTTGGAGCAAAATGCATATTTGCACATGCATTGGCAGAGGTTTCTGAGAAGATCAAAAATAACCCTACGCAATTCAATTGCACCGATAAATGCAAGTATGTGACATTTGATCTCATTACCAAGAAGGATAAAGATGGCAAAGATCGAAAGACTAGACGGTATAAAAATAACAATGATTCGTTTATTTGTCGGAAAATACATCTGAACGAACGCGTTACTGATTACCTCGGTCGTACTTGGTTCGAAAGAAAGGTTGATGCCACCAGCGGAAAACTCAATGGAAAACCTGTAAATAAAATGTAAATAAATAAAAAAATGGATGTGTGTCACGATTTCTAGCGGAGGTTGGAGCTAGGAGTATTATTAATCAACGGGGACATGCAATATTTTCTATATGTTTGTAAATAGTTTCTATACCTTTCGAGGTATAGAAATAATCTAGGAAAATACTTGAAATTTATTTTAAAAAATCAAGAAAAAAATTAACGCGACTATGGAATACACACAAACTCGACGTGATCAATCTGATCAACAAGATAATTTTTATGAAGAAAAATTATTACTTCCAGAATCTCCAAATATGACAGAAACATGTCGTAAATCTGAAAATACAAACAGATCTACGATAAGGGCGCCAATACCTACCATAAAGCATTCATCCTCAAATGTTATCATGAAATCAACCATTGAAAATTCTAGTATAAATTACGCACCTATTAATTATGCACCTATTCAAAATTCTACTATTAGTTACGCACCTATTCAAAATTCTACTATTAGTTACGCACCTATTTAAAATTCTAGTATATTTTTTGTTTTTATACATATTTAGGTATAAAAACAGTTTATAGGAGTAACGAAACATGAATTATAGTATATGAAGAAGAATGCTATTAAATTAAGTACAATGTCTGACCATTCAATTACAATCTATAATGAGCTTGTTAGTATAAATCCTAAATATCTTAATAAAGGAATCTTACAACATATACAAAGAAAACTGATAGAAACTAAGGTTGGAAAATGTACAAAATATCACGGATTTATTAAAAGCATTGATATCAAAAAAGTTAGTCCGGCTCCGATATCAATGGCCGATTCATCAACGCGTTTTTCTGTAGTCTACACCATTTATTCTTTACTACCATCTCCGAATAAGGTATATAGTTCAAAAAGTGTTGTTATAATCAATCACGAAACTATTTGTGGTGCTATAATTACAGTGGATGATTCATGTGAAGATCATCCGTTCCAAATATTTCTCGTTAATGGTTTTTATAAAGATAAACAGTATCAATTTAAGGACTGTAAATGCTCTATTCCTTCCTCTACTAATTCTTCATCTGTTGAATTTGTATTGACCAATATTGTTGTGGATACTGTAGAATACTATGAAACGCAATTTAGAGTAACTGGTAAACATATACATAATTATCAGAAAAATATGAAAAACCAACTGTTTGAAAATGAAGATAAAATTGATAAGATAAACAATGAATGAAACAGTTCGAAAATATACTGAAATTATGTTACTAAGGCGTTCGTATATTATTGACGAATTTACCGATTACGATAATGGTATTCCTGGTAAAAAACCGAGACTTATAGTCACTAAACCTGATGGCACACGTGCAGTAGTATTTTTTATTCATAAGAAAAACAAAGCAGACAAAGTTACCATTCATGTAATTAAAGCTATTATTTCGATAGCAAAAGAAATAACTCATATAATTATTGTACATGATACAATTCTAACAGCGGATGCCAAACAAAACATAACTAATTCATCAGATACCATGATATCGCTTTATCAGTTTGAAACATTTACATTTGAAGAATTGAGCTTTGATTTACTTGAGGTTCAACGATATCCACCAGAAATTACAATTTTGAAGACACCTCCTTCTGATTTTTCAAAATTACCAATTATTTTGACGTCAGATCCGATAGCTAAGTATTTTAGAATACGTCATTTAGATGTAATACAAGGAAGATTTGGCGATAAATTGATTACTTTACGAAGGTGTATTAATGGTATTTAATTAGTTGGAGATTTTCTATACTGAAAAGTATAGAAAAAATTAACAGAATTGCTGGCACACTTCGTGCTATACAGAACGAAGATATTTATCACAATTACATTTTACCTTATATGTAGGATATATAACATGTGCTTGTGCCTGAGTATTTGGATATCGAAATGTTGAATGTGTTTCACATTCAGTAGTATAACATAGAGGTTTAAGTGGAATAGTTTTCAAATATCCGATTTCGTAATAATTTTTCTGAGTTTCCATTTTATATTTATTTTTTTAATTCACGATAAAATTTCAAAGCCTCTGGATGAGCTTTGAAAGATGCTTTAGTTATATTCTCAACAAAAAGATTCTCTATCTCTTTCACACGTGAAAGAGCGACGTATGCCTGGCCATACTCAAAAACTCCTTTTAAATTAATAATGGCTGAATCTAATGTGATACCTTGGCTTTTATGAACGGTAATTGCATATGCAAGCTTGAGAGGTATTTGAAAAACATTTCCTATAACCTGATTATTGTTATCGGTTATTTCATATTTATGAATTTCTACTACTGTTTCAAGATTCATAAATTTAACCACTGGCAGCAATCTTACACCATCCGATTTAAATGATGTAATACACCCCCTACTTCCATTCACTAATTTATTAACAGGATCAGTATTTACTAGAAGCATTACTTGAGCACCAATCGATAGGAAAAGCTCTGGCATCGCATTGCATATTTTTGTGATATCTTTAAACAAGCAGTTATATTTACAATTGGCGATGTCAACATTATATTTGTATTTATATATTTCTTTTGAAGGTAATCGTTGAAGCTTTGCGTAATTAATATCATTAACGTCTACATTCCTACACAATATTCGTGTAGGTTTTATTTCCATCGTATCAATTTTTTCTTTGGTTAAATTATTCCGAGTAAGATATTCAATATCTTTCTCAGATATCTCTCCAAATCTTGCTCTATTGAGACATTCTTGAAATTCTTTGTTTAATTGTCTCATAATTTTGGTAAAATGAATTACAGTAAAATCACACTCATCCCATGCTATAGCATTGAAACAAAATGATCCATTAATACATGGCAATTGAAGAAAATCACCACCAAGAACTAATTGCATACCTCCGAATGCTTCATTACGACATCTTACACGCTTAGCAACGTTATTAAGCTTGTCAAACAGTTCCGATGATAACATACTAATTTCGTCAATTATAAGAATATTTGTCTCACGCCATTTTTTCCTCAAATTAAAATATAGATTAATTTTGCTTACTAAATCATCTTCAGAATCTTTACCTAATCCTATTCCTAAAAATGAATGCAATGTTCTGCCATTAATGATAACAGCTGCAGCTCCAGTCATTGCAGTAACACCCATAGTTTGTATTAATTCTTCTCTAATTTTAGAGATATGATTAATAACAGCGGTTTTACCAGTACCACCTGGTCCTGTAATTACTACATTTTTTCCGCGTTTAATAGCATTAATTGCATTCCACTGATCGTTTGTGAATATCATGATTATTTATTACATTTAATAAATGACAATACATTAGATTCAATAATTTCGATCCATTATGAATCTCTAAACTAAGTCAACATATTTTGGATAAACCATCCAACAATTAACGTTGTAATTACTCCAAGAAGAATATTAGTATAAGTAACTCGATATATCAATGACACAACACCTACTAATAAAGCCAAAATAACTGGCCACCATTTATATAAAAATTCTCCCAGATTCCTCCAAAATAAACCACAACGATTGCGTATATTATGTCCAAATGACGGAGATGATGTAGCAGATGACCTAGATGATGTACCGGATGATGTACCAGATGATGTACCAGATGACGTACCAGATGATGTAGATGATGACGTAGATGATGTACCAGATCCATTACGTGATCGTCGATTACTACCATGTCTACCATGTCTACCATGTCCACCATGTCCACTATGTCTACCATGTCCACCATGTCTATCATGTCCACCATGTCCACTATGTCCACTATGTCCACTATGTCCACTATGTCCACTATGTCCACCATGTCCACCACCTCCATCATGTCTATCATGTCTATCATGTCTATCATGTCTATCATGTCTATCATGTCCACCACCTCCATCATGTCTACCATGTCCACCATGTCTATCATGTCCACCATGTCTATCATGTCCATCTCTATCATGTCCATCTCCATCATGTCCATCTCCATCATGTCCATCTCCATCATGTCCATCTCCATCATGTCCATCTCCATCATGTCCATCTCCATCATGTCCATCTCCATCATGTCCATCTCCATCATATCCATCTCTATCATATCCATCTCCATCATGTCCATCTCCATCATATCCATCTCTATCATATCCATCTCCATCTCCATCGGGATAAATATGTGAAGAGATGTTTAATAAATCATCATCATTTGGTGTGGGATCTGGCAGTGCGCGTTCTCTTGATACTCTTGGTGTTCTTTGTCCATCTGGACCGTCTGGTCCAAATAGTGGAGGTGGTGGAGGTCCGGATGCTCTAGGTGCTCTTGGTCTAGATCCAGATGGTGGAGGTGGTGGAGGTCCGGATGCTCTAGGTGCTCTTGGTCTAGATCCAGATGGTGGAGGTGGTCCAGATGGTGGTCTGGGTGCTTTTGGTCCAGATGGAGGTGGTCTGGGTGCTTTTGCTCCAGATGGTCCAGGTCCATTATAATATTCATAGCATCGTCCAGGGGCTCTGGGTCCATATTGTCCAGGTGGTGGTGATCTGGGTCCATTATAATATTCATGAGGTCGTCCAGGGGTTCTGGGTCCATATTGTCCAGGTGGTGGTGATCTGGGTCCATCATAATATTCATGAGGTCGTCCAGGGGCTCTGGGTCCATATTGTCCAGGTGGTGGTGGTCTTGGTCCATATTGTCCAGGTGGTGGTGGTCTTGGTCCAGGTGCTCCAGGTGGTGGTCTTGGTCCAGGTGCTCCAGGTGGTGGTCTTGGTCCAGGTGCTCCAGGTGGTGGTCTTGGTCCAGGTGCTCCAGGTGGTGGTCTTGGTCCATTTGGTGGTCCATTTGGTGGTCCATTTGGTGGTCCATTTGGTGGTCCATTTGGTGGTCCATATGGTGGAGGTCTTGGTCCAGGTGGTGGAGGTCTTGGTCCAGGTGGTGGAGGTCTTGGTCCAGGTGGTCTTGGTCCAGGTGGTGGAGGTCTGGGTGGTGGAGGTGGTCCAGGTGGTGGTCTTGGTCTCGCTCTCGGTGGTAGAGGTGGTGGGGGATCATCTCCTGGATTTTGTCGAGGTACTGATGGCAGTATTTTTCCTAGTTTATCATATTGAATTGATTGACCTACACCGAAACCTTTCCTCAAACAGTCACCCCGACTACCCATAACGAATCCCGGAGGTGGTTTGTCCTTACCACAATACTTATAATTCGCGACTATAGCTTTATATTGTGGAATATAATTTGTCAAATCAGATTGCATTCCTAAACCTATGCCTTTTTGAAAGCATTCGTAAGGCTTTCCTCTTCGTTTATTTATAAGACCATACAAATTATTTCCACAGTATATTTTTCGATTCATTTTTTATATTAAGACGTCTAAAATTTGAATTCTTGGATTATCCATTAAATATTATATGTTTACGATATTCCTAGCGATGTTTGAGGCTAGAAATATTTTAAAGCACAGTCTCAAAAGATCTCTTAAAGTGGAGACATCCATTTTTCTATACTTTTCAGTATAGAAAAAATTAAAGATACATTATGCCAAAAATGGATCTAAATTAATACGAGTAGTTTTAACTAAATTATGTAATTTATTACGTTCGTCTGGTGTTAACAATGCTATTTCACATAATACATCTTGACATGCAGTAAGCTGATTTTGAGTTTCTTCATGTAATTTTATTGTTTCTTCATGTAATTTTTGAGAGAGTGCAAGCTGTTCCATCATCTCAGATAATTTTTCTTTATATTTTTTCTCACGTTCTTGGAAAGAAATCATTTCATTACGTAACCAAGCACATTCTTCATTCAGCTTTTTTATATTCTCGTTCTTACATTTAATTATTTCTTTTGTATATTCAGCATTATGTTCTAATTCTTTATTTCTACCTAATAATTTATCCACTTCAGAACTAAATTTTTCATACACATCTTCATAAAACTTACGAGCATCAGCTATTTCTGTTCTCTCTAATATTATTAGTTCTTTATGATTTTTAAATGAGATTGCATTACTATGAAAATATTGTCTAATCTCATTTTCTGCATCTACTTCATACATATTATCAACAGGTGAAAAATACTTCAATCGTAATGTACTGGATATTAGATTACCATAATTTTTAATATGTTCTCCAGTCCTTCTTTTGAGATTATTAGTTCTACCCCATTTGAAAAGAAATCCATTTTTGTATGGTTTTAATTCCTCATAATGTTTTCTAAGCTCAGAAATTTTTCCTACATTGAATAAGTAAACGCAGGGCATGGTAGAAATACAAGTACTTAGTACATTTCTTACTAACTGAGCGTTAATACCTATTATATCACATGCTGCATCAATTCTTTCGGGTGTTGTACCAAACTGAGCGGCATAAATAATATTCGTCGCCCAATCCTGAAAGCGGTAAGCAACGTTGGATCGAGAAGAGAAAATGGTTTTTAGTAAACCATTGTAGGTCAGAAACATAACTGCTTGTCTGTCTCTTCTGTTTATTATATCATGATTATTTACATCGCTTGCATCAGAACAAACCAAGGATTGTTCGGATGGTTCGGTCTTAAAGACCGAACCATCCGAACAAACCTTAACAATATCATCACATGAATTAGCGAACACTTCATAATCTGTTTTGTCTAAGGAATGTCGTATATTGTCATTTTTCATTTTAAATAATTCTAAAATATCATAACATTTAAATCTAATAGCTTCTTTTGTTTTCTCACCTCTTACCTGAACCTCATATATGTTACCTTCAAAATCTCTAAATTTTTCTTCTTCCGTCAGTAACAATAATTGAGGTAATGGTTTATATTTGTATACATCGAAATTTCCTGTATATTTAGGAACGTTTTCATGTACCCATTTTTCTGATATAAGTAGGTTTGCTTTCGTTGCTCCAGCGTGAGATAAAGACCATATATTAGTTCGTTTACTATATGAGGCATACCAGTATTGGTCAGAAGGTATATTTTTATTTACAATTGCACTCCTAGGATTTTTGATACATCCAACGAAAAAGGCCCTATCATATTCAATGAGCTCCTTTAGAATGTATACATTCTCTCCTTGAAATAAAATCGTTTGAGGTGTCATGATTATTTTAAAAAATTGAATGATTTTTCAACAGAAAAATCAATTATTATTGACCAATAATTAAAATTATTCAGGTTTTATTTTTTATTTAAAAGATATGATAATATAGGATTCATATCTTGTGTTTTAGTTGTTGTCGAAGAAATATGTGATGATTGAATAGGTTTCTTTGATGAACCATTTGATGAACCATTTGATGAACCATTTGATGAACCATTTGAGGAACCATTTGAGGAACCATTCGAAGAGGTAGATTGTTTTTTATCCATCTTTTCTTACTTGAAGATTTAAGTAAATCAATTGTTAAAAAACATTCTGTAGGTAGACCAAAACATTCCAGGTATCGCGGCTCCTTGAATAGACCATACAAACCAATTTTCATCATAACAATAATCAAGAGCAAAATTTGCCCCAAAAGAGACTAATAATGGCACGAATGTCATTATGATTATTGAGATACTTTTACATATCCAATTTATTTGCTTCTTTACAATATGATTCATTGTCATAAAACATGGTAAAATCATTAATCCTATCATTGTTGATGCTATGCACGATGTATAGCATGTAATCGGAGGCGTAATTACATTTATTACAACACCGAATTGTATGATGTTTGTAAGTGCAAATAATGTATCTTTCATTTATTCATAGATTGTAAACATCACAAAGCATTTTACATACACATCTGATCCGTGTTTTTCCAGAGATTACTGTATTTACATAATTCATGACCTATATCAAACATTTCAATTAGTTCTTTATTGGTTGTATCGAAATTAAAAAAGTTACACTTATAATTAAGCTTAATGGTATCTACTTTTGTTCTATCAATCTTATCATTTGTTACAGTTGTTTTAAATATTTGAAAGATTTTCCATATTAATTCAATGTTACTAAATTCGTTATTATATTTACGATGAGGATTATTTGTCATAATACCTAAACATTTTCCACCAAGACTTTCACCATATTCAATTGCAAAATTATCAACTATTCCACCATCTAAGTATGATTTATTTTCATATACGTAAGGTTCAAATACAAGTGGATAATTACTGCTCATACGAATGGCGTTAATAACTGGTAAATTTGGGTATGTATCTGAGGAAATGTATTCACGACATTCATCTGTCAAATTATACGTAGTAAAAATAAGCTTTTTATTACTCCAATTTTCAATTGATTGCATTGTAGGAATATATCCTAATTTATCTATGATTAACTGTTCTATACAATTTTCAATAGGTTCAAAATCCATGAGCGGTTTCCCCATAAGGAGCATATTAGATATATTTATTTGACCAACTGTCTTATATACTTTTTCAACGCATAAATATGCAAGAATTTCTATAGGTTCATAACCAATCAACAAAAGAAGTGAAAGAATGGCTCCTGAAGAAGTACCTATATATGTATTAATTCTGTCAATATATTTATTATCATAGAGATACTGAAGAGCTCCTAATGTTACTATTGCATTTGTTGCATTACCGGACAGAATAAGGGTATCGTATTTATTCATTTTTATGTTCATTGATATTCCCTAACTCTTATTTTAATTCATTATCTTTCGATAATGAATTTTTTTAAGGTATTTTTAAGGTATTTTTAAGGTATTTTTAAGAAAGTAAAGCTAAAGCTAATTCTTCAGATCGTACGATGTCCATATGATTTTCGTATAAAACTGACACTATTTGCCTCATTACTGAACCAAACTGAAACTGATCCTTTTCTGGAAGATTTTGAAGATTGACCCTTTTATCAATAGTCTCGACACCAGTCACGTCCTTCGGTACATAGATTTTCCAATTAATCCTTGATCGTTTCTTAACTATCGCATCACACACTTCAAGTACATATTCTTTTCTTGATTTTCCTGCTTCCTGTCTGAGATATTTATTTATGATTGCAGTACCACGCATTATTTTTTCTTCATTATATGGAGGCGGCATCTCATTATTTTGAATAAGCGGGATTGTGGTTCTCAGCCATTCCAATTCATGATTCTTTTTATTCCACGATGCACAGTTCTCAATTACTCTCCGTTGAGAATTAGTCTCACGCAATTTGCTAGTGACTGGATCCACAACATATTTTCGGACACATTTAATCATAAATTGTTTGAATTTTTTATCTATGGTTGTTTCATCCCAACCAGTGTATTTGAACAAGGTTCTTATTTTGAAATACATCCACCAAATAGATTCTGAAGGTACTGTTATTGGTGCGTTATATGAAACAATTTGATACAATGGTAATGGTGATTGACCGCTTGATGCAGCACACAAGATTGCCCAAATGATAGCACGAGAAATGTCACGAACTGTACTTTCCTCATTACCAATATTAGTAACATTTGCTGTAAGCTTTTCTAATATACAAAAATAGAAATATATTATCGTGTAATTAATTTCCTTATTAGCTGGAGAGAAACCATCTTCGACAGCTTCGGCTATAATACTTCTCATTTTAATTCTCAACAAAGCTACATCTGGATCATTTGCTTCATTAGGCCATGAAACTGTATATGGGTCAATATGTTTTACTTGCTGAAGAGGTAAAAACATTATCGATTCATGTGATCCGTAGTCATAAATATTCTTAATTGAAAGACTAGGACATATGTAAGAAGTATCATCGCAATCATTTTCCAGTAAAGCACTGGTTGTTATTCCATCCAAAATACAAATACGAGGACATAATTCCATCACATTTGTTAAATACTTAGTCTCCCTGTTTTGCAACCAATTGTGTAATGTGTTAGTTTTCAGATGTGAGAAAAGAGAACGAGTTGTTACATTATCTATCGCGCATGCAATTGTTCCTAATCCTGTACATTTTTCGAATATCAAATCAGAAATAGATTTTTTGGTAGCCTCTTCAACATTTGTAGCAATTGCTTCTTTCCTCATGAGCTGTTGGATATTATGTTTTCCCCCTGATGATTTTTTCAGTGAAACTGCATTATGAAGCATTGTAACTACATTTTTATACACGTTTCTTTGATATTCGATCAAGGTTTTAACATCCCTGAATAAACCTAACGCAATCATTTCTTTTAACTGTGGATGTGTTCGAATTTCTTTGTCTTTCTTATTTAACATAGTGAGTATTTTTGATAGAATCCCTTTTAATGCTTCAGGTGACATTATAACCTGTAATTGACACACCAAATCATATAGGTTCTGATGATCACTATAATCGATATTTTCGGCCTCACTGATAGGTAACGGAAGATCATTGTAATATACTTCATTCATATCTGCTATTGTAGGCCACGGAAATTGTAAAGAATTTAAGGTCTCGATATCTTCCATATATCTAGTTACATCTCGTCCATAGTTTGAATTTGCAATGAAACCTTTCCAATTAACACCTCTATAAAAATAATAACGATTATTTATTAATACAAGCACAAGTGAACACGGACCTGCCATTGCAGTTACGGCGTTTATACAAATTGAATCTAATTGGTTAGTGATTGGTTCATTCAAAAGAGGTAATTTAGAAATCACAATGAAAATAGCATTTACTTTATATTGGCATTTATCAATAAGGGAATTTTGCATTTCTTGTCCGACGACAATGAATACATTCTTTGCTGATAACAAATGATTTTTGAAATTTTCTACTTTTGGTTTCTTGGCCAAAACCAGTACATTATCACCAATAACTGGTGAACAACCTGCAATAGGTAACACCACATCTGATTTTTCATCTTCTCTAGAAATAGTGGAACCGAAATAGTAACACTCTGCATTTCTCAGCTCAAATGGAACTTCGTATGAATCTTGCACCACTACCATGTTTTCAATGCTATGTAAAGATTCCGATTCTATTTCAAGATCATTGAAATTCATAATAAATTCCTCATCTTCTTCTATTGAATATTCCGGTACTAATCCTATCACATTCATTTCCGAAGCTTCATCAAGAGCGCGCATAACATCATCTGATTGACCTCCAGTATTAACATCTGCTTTTACAACTGGTTTAGGCAAAATTGTGAATTCAAATGTATTCCTGTTAATAGACCCTTTTGCCAGTATAGCAAATACCCCATCTTTACCCATTGATAAAATGTCTAAAGGACATGGTATAATATATGTTGTTCTTGTTACATGATTCACTAAACATACTGAAGGTGTTTGTGTAGAAAATTTATGTAATGGTATTTTATTGTACCCTGTTACAGTTAGATAAAATTCCTCATTTGTCTCACCATCATTACTACATTTTATACTGTGAAGAAGTCTTGAAGGTACATCCGGCACATATGTGTCACCACTATGTGAAAAATTGGTCATCGATCTTTTATTGTAACATATAACTGAATGCTTATTGTACACACACAAATCAAAATAAGTATTTGTATTTTCTCGATTAGAAACAGAAAAAATACAAATACTTTCTTTTACTATTGGAATTTTTATCTTCTGATTAGTTGAAAGTATTTCTAACTCATAATTTGAAATGTCCTTTAATTTTTCACTAAAAATCCTTATTAAATCGTAAATACTCGTTTCAATTTCGTCATTTTGATTTCGATTGAAGCATTCATTAACAGCATCTTTTGGGATTTCATAACTAAGTACTCTGTTTCCACTTTTATAATATATTAAACCGTCAAAAACATATCCAACGGTTCCCTTATTTTGAAGAACCTTTGCTTTGACACTTGCAACACTTGAACACGAGGGGTCGTAAATTAGAGTATGATTCATTATTGAACTTATTATAATCCATGCCGATAAGTGTATAAATTCAATTATTTTACAATAAAATAGTTATGAGAAAAAATTTTATATCTAACGATATAAAATTTTTTATGATGGCATATACTGATCTATGAATTTACGAAGTCCTGAATTTAATTGTATATTAGAATTTAATTTTTTAAGACATGATAAACGAATCCATCCTATACCTGTACAATCGTTTCCAGGTTTTCGAATGTATTGTAAGTTAATTTTTGGTCTATCTTGAATATATTGTATGTAAAAAGTTGTACGACCATATTTTACACTAGAATCTTCCCTCGTAAACCATATTTTTAATGATGTTTCCTCATGAACCTCCCTCATTGCACACTCTAAAGAATCTTCTTTTTCTTCAAAACCTCCCTTTGGAAAACCCCATTTTTTTCCATGTGATTGTACTATTAGTACTCGACCATGACTAATGAGAATTCCTCCTGCACTAGCACGTGGTTTTTGTTTAGGATAATATTTTGGACAATAATCCCATGTATAAAATTTACAACAAATACACTTAAAGTATGTCATTTTCTTGTATTAATCAATATTTAACCATATGGCATTTTCATATTATCTCATCTTAAGAATTTTTGAAGGATAATTCATTTTTACACTGGGAATAGATTTACACCCAACAAATCCTCCACGTGATGCTCTTTCGGCTAGTCGTGTATATTCCTGGCTACCACTTGCACCAGATAATGATGGTGCTGAAAAATTCGTTAATACATTTGCAATTGGACGATTATTGGAAAGTGTAATATTATTCATAACCATTGGAATTTCTTTAATCATATGAGGATTAGTATGACCATTTGCAATTGGACGATTATTGGAAAGTGTAATATTATTCATAACCATTGGAATTTCTTTAATCATATGAGGATTAGTATAACCATTTGTAATTGGACGTGATGGACGTAATAGTATTGGATCAGCATTTATTTTTTGAAGATATTCTGAATTATTTAATTCAGATGACATTGCAGCTTGTACATTCGATGCTGTGATATTTTTAATAATACCAGGTTTCATATCTGGTTGATTAGTATTAGGATATACCGCCAGTGTCTTAGAAGTCATACAAGATGTTTTGAGTATATGTTCTTTTACCTCACGTGTGTTCTCAGATGTTCCGCAATTATTGATTCTCATTGTAAATATAGGTAAATATGGTTGAGTGCTTACATTTGTCCAAATCCTTGGCATTCTAGAGATTGGTAGTAAATCTTCTTGTCTGAATATTGGTGGCCTGAAAGCACCATCTCTGATAATTCTGTATGGAAGGTACGAATCAGATCCACTAATATTAGAACTTTTTTGTTGTCCTTGACCATACGAAACTGAAACCATAGGATTTTGACCCCTAGCATAGTAATTAATTGCTTCAGATGTCCTATCCGAACTTTCATCAATAGCACTTGTAATGGCCGATGTCTGCCCAACTTTGTCTATTTTGCGTGTATGGACAGATTTAGGAGGATCTCTCAATATATTCATATTGGTACCCCACGACTCCACAGACGGAAGTGTGGTTTTACCATAATTCACGATTCCTGAATAACTTAATGTCATTTTGTAACAAAAAGATAAACTAAAAGTAAAGTCTTTAAACGAATCTAATTCAAAATTTGATTCTGATTATGCTAAAAAATATAGAAAAATCCTTACTGTTTTATTACAGTTTTCTCAGTGTTTTTATTGTTCTCAGTGTTTTTTACAGTACGTGTCAAAATGGCTGTGTCCAAACCAACTGATCTGAAACGATTATGTAGAAATGTCATTCATTCAAATGATGTTTCTATTGAATCGCTTCCAAAAATATTACAAAAAGATTTCCAGTATGAATGTTGTTGTTCAAATAATTTATTTTCAGCATATCAGAATGATCATCTAGAGTGTGCTAAGGCCTCTAATCCAAGTAAACGAGCTGTTGGTTCCATTTTACGTCTGTCATTAACAGATGGAAATGTAGAATGGTTTAAATGGAGTCGTGAAAACGGAGGCTTGTGGACTCATAGTGCGATTTGTAAATATGATGAAAACTTAGATCCTGAATGCCTTCAATACGCCCGTGAAAATGGATGTGGAGATTGTGGAGAGGAAGAAGAATCAGAGGAAGAGGAAGAGCGATGACGATTAAATCAATCCGATCTAAATTACCAGAGGCCAATGAGAACGAGAGAGAAGACGAATTAAAAATAGTAAAGGTATGTGTCGAATACTTTGACACCAAAGAAAGTTTGTTCAAATATTTAAAAAAGATTATGTAAATATGTTCTTATTATTAAAGAAGTGAAATGATGGCTGGATGTCACAGTTCCTAGCGATGATTGGGGCTAGGAATATCTTAGAGCAAAATGATAAGTCTCTAAAGATCTCCTACAGTGGGGGCATCCATTTGTATGTAAATATGTTGTAAATATATTGTAAATATTATGTAAATATGTTCTTATTATTAAAGAAGTGAAATGATGGCTGGATGTCACAGTTCCTAGCGATGATTGGGGCTAGGAATATCTTAGAGCAAAATGATAAGTCTCTAAAGATCTCCTACAGTGGGGGCATCCATTTTCGATACTGAGTAGTATCGAAAATAAAATTTGATTCTGATTATGCTAAAAAATATAGAAAAATCCTTACTGTTTTATTACAGTTTTCTCAGTGTTTTTATTGTTCTCAGTGTTTTTTTTACAGTACGTGTCAAAATGGCTGAGTTCGATCTGCAACGATTATGTAGAAATGTCATTCATTCAAATGGTGTTTCTATCGAATCGCTTCCAAAAATATTACAAAAAGATTTTCAGTATGAATGTTGTTGTTCAAATAATTTATTATCATCATATCGGAATGATCATCTAGAGTGTGCCAAGGCCTATAATCTAAGTAAACGAGCTATTCAGAAAAGTTCTATTTTACGTCTATCATTAATAGATGGAAAAATAGACTGGCTTGAATGGAGTCGTGAAAACGGAGCCTTGTGGACTTTTCGTGTGAAATTGAAACTTTATGATTGTGAGGATGTTCTATGCCTTGAATACGCCGCTGCAAATGGGGCTTATGATACGCATGAAGATTATTCAGATTTTGAAGAAGATTCGACTGATGATGAAGAATCCGATGATGAAGAATCCGATGATGAAGAATCCGATGATGAAGAATCAGAAGATGAAGAATCAGATTCTTCTTCATCTCCATCATACTATAGAGGATCTTATCGTCGAGAAGAATATTCAGACGATTATTCAACAGATTCAGATGCAGATTCGTCGTTGAGCTGGTTCACAGAATCAGAAGACGATGAGTCGGATGCAGTTTTAGATACAGACGAAGAATGGAGTGATGACGATAAGGACGACGTTAATAAATTAATTAACGTCATCCGATCTAAATTACCAGAGACCAATGAGAAAGAGAGAGAAGACGAATTAAAAATAGTAAAGGTATGTGTCGAATACTTTGACACCAAGGAAAGTTTGGTTAAATATTTAAAAAAGATTATGTAAATATGTTCTTATTATTAAAGAAGTGAAATGATGGCTGGATGTCACAGTTCCTAGCGATGATTGGGGCTAGGAATATCTTAGAGCACGTTCTCTAAGGTCTCCTACAGTGGGGACATCCATTTGTATGTAAATATGTTGTAAATATGTTGTAAATATTAAAGAAGTGAAATGATGGCTGGATGTCACAGTTCCTAGCGATGATTGGGGCTAGGAATATCTTAGAGCACGTTCTCTAAGGTCTCCTACAGTGGGGGCATCCATTTGTATGTAAATATGTTGTAAATATGTTGTAAATATTATGTAAATATGTTCTTATTATTAAAGAAGTGAAATGATGGCTGGATGTCACAGTTCCTAGCGATGATTGGGGCTAGGAATATCTTAGAGCAAAATGATAAGTCTCTAAAGATCTCCTACAGTGGGGGCATCCATTTTCGATACTGAGTAGTATCGAAAATAAAATTTGAATCTGATTATGCTAAAAAATATAGAAAAATCCTTACTGTTTTATTACAGTTTTCTCAGTGTTTTTATTGTTCTCAGTATTTTTTTACAGTACGTGTCAAAATGGCTGCGTTCGATCTGCAACGATTATGTAGAAATGTCATTCATTCAATTAGTGTTTCTATTCAATCGCTTCCAAAAGTATTACAAAATTATTTCCAGTATGAATGTTGTTGTTCAAATAATTTATCATTAGCATGGGATAATGATCATCTAAAGTGTGCTAAAGCCGCTAATCCAAGTAAACGAATGATTAGGGAAAATTTCATTTTAGCTCATGCTGTAAGAGATGGAAAAATAGAATGGCTTAAATGGAGTCGTGAAAACGGGGACTTGTGGAGTTTTGAAGCACAACTTATGCTTGATGATTGCACAGATCCTGAATGTCTTGAATACGCCCGTCAAAATGGGGGTTATGAAGCACCTGAAGACTCAGATGATGATTCTTCAGAAGAGTCAGAAGAGTCAGAAGAGTCAGATGAAGATTCGTTGAGCTGGTTCACAGAATCAGATGACGACGAATCGGATGCAGTTTTAGATACAGACGAAGAATGGAGTGATGACGATAAGGACGACGTTGATAAATTAATTAACGTCATCCGATCTAAATTACCAGAGGTCGATGAAAACGAGAGAGAAGACGAATTAAAAATAGTAAAGGTGTGTGTCGAATACTTTGACACCAAAGAAAGTTTGTTCAAATATTTAAAAAAGATTATGTAAATATGTTCTTATTATTAAAGAAGTGAAATGATGGCTGGATGTCACAGTTCCTAGCGATGATTGGGGCTAGGAATATCTTAGAGCACGTTCTCTAAGGTCTCCTACAGTGGGGGCATCCATTTGTATGTAAATATGTTGTAAATATGTTGTAAATATTATGTAAATATGTTCTTATTATTAAAGAAGTGAAATGATGGCTGGATGTCACAGTTCCTAGCGATGATTGGGGCTAGGAATATCTTAGAGCACGTTCTCTAAGGTCTCCTACAGTGGGGGCATCCATTTGTATGTAAATATGTTGT
>Ga0209391_10000003_pt1 | contig 79824 bp, 72 predicted proteins | sample PPLLak3March2015_FD_187246 | JGI IMG/M metagenome (GOLD analysis project Ga0209391, IMG submission 187246) | Freshwater sediment microbial communities from Prairie Pothole Lake near Jamestown, North Dakota, USA - PPLs Lake P7 Core (1) Depth... | ecosystem: Environmental > Aquatic > Freshwater >...
CGCCCGGTCGGTGGACGCGGTGTGCGCTTGCGCACGCGCGCAGGCGCCTCGCTGATCGACGACAGCTACAACGCCAACCCCGACTCCGTGCGTGCGGCGATCGACCTGCTGGCGGGCTTCGGCGCCCCAAGGGTGCTGGTACTGGGTGACATGGGCGAGGTCGGTGACCGCGGACCCGAGTTTCACCGCGAAGTCGGAGCGCACGCGCGCGCACGAGGCATCGAGTCGCTTTATGCGCTGGGAACGATGACGAAGGAGACGGTCGCCGCGTTCGGACCAGGCGCGCAGCACTTCGACGACCTGGAGGCGCTTCTCAGAGCCCTGATGCCCCGCCTGAACGCTGCGACCACCGTGCTGGTCAAGGGTTCGCGCTTCATGCGGATGGAACGCATTGTGACGTCGTTGACTGAATCAGAACCAGGCCTGGCCGGGGGAGCGCACTAGTGCTGCTGGAACTCTTCGATTGGCTGGCACGCGACATCCGGGCCTTCAACGTCTTCTCCTACCTGACGCTGCGCGCCGTGCTCGCGGCCGCGACTGCGCTGTTGATCGGGCTGGCGGCCGGGCCGAGTGTGATCCGCCGGCTGACCGAACTGAAAATCGGACAGGCCGTGCGCAGCGACGGACCGCAGACGCACTTGGCCAAGACGGGCACGCCGACGATGGGCGGGGCGTTGATCCTGATTTCGATCGGCATCACGACGCTGCTGTGGGCCGACCTTTCCAACCGCTTCATCTGGGTCGTGCTGATCGTCACCCTCGGGTTCGGCTGGATCGGCTGGGTCGATGACTATCGGAAGGTCGTGCATCGCAATCCGAAGGGTATGAGCGCGAAGGAGAAGTACTTCTGGCAGTCGCTGATCGGTCTGGCTGCAGCGTTCTACCTGGCGTTCGCGATCGCGGCGCCGTCGACGGACAAGGTCTGGTCGCTGATGGTGCTGTGGGTGCAGCAGGGCTTTTACATCGACCTGCCGCCGCGTTCCGACCTGCTGGTGCCGTTTTTCAAGAACGTGGCCTATCCGCTCGGCGTGTTCGGTTTCGTCGCCCTTTCGTATCTCGTCATCGTCGGCACCAGCAACGCCGTGAACCTCACCGACGGCCTCGATGGCCTGGCGATCATGCCAACGGTGATGATCGGTGCCGCGCTCGGCGTGTTCGCCTATGTCATCGGTCGTGCCGACTTCGCGCGCTACCTGCTGTTTCCGTACATCCCGGGCGCGGGCGAGCTGGTGATCATCTGCGGCGCGATCGCCGGCGCTGGACTCGCCTTCCTGTGGTTCAACGCCTACCCCGCCGAAGTCTTCATGGGCGACGTCGGCGCGCTCGCGCTCGGCGGCGCGCTCGGCACGATCGCAGTCATCACGCGGCAGGAGATCGTGCTCTTCATCATGGGCGGCGTGTTCGTCGTCGAGACCGTGTCCGTGATGATGCAGGTGGCCTACTTCAAGTGGACCAAGGGTCGCCGCATCTTCCGCATGGCGCCGCTGCATCACCACTTCGAACTGTCGGGGTGGAAGGAGACGCAGGTGGTGGTCAGGTTCTGGATCATCAGCATGATGCTGGTGCTGGTCGGACTTTCAACGCTGAAGATTCGATGAGCGCAGCGCAGAACCGTTTCAAGCAAGCTCGCGCCGCAGGGCGGAGCCCGCAGGCTCGTACCTGCGCAGCGCAGAACCGTTTCAAGCAAGCTCGCGCCGCAGCGCGCAGCGCGGAGGCTCCGTGACGCAAGCGCTCGTCCTCGGGCTCGGAAACAGCGGTCTTGCGATGGCGCGCTGGCTGGCGCGCAACGGGTGGTCGGTGCACGTCGCTGACACCCGTGCGCAGCCGCCGCAGCTCGAAGCCCTGCAGCGCGACTGTCCCCGGGCGGAGTTTTCCGGCGGCGAGTTCAACGAAGCGCTGCTGGCTGACGTCGGACTCGTCGCGCTCTCGCCTGGCCTTTCGCCCACACGGTCGTCGGCAGCGCCACTGCTCAAGGAGGCACGCCGGCGCAGTGTCGAGGTCGTCGGCGAGATTGAACTCTTTGCGCGCGAGCTGGCCCGGCTCAGTAACGAGCGGGGCTATGCGCCCCGCGTGCTCGGAGTTACCGGTACCAACGGCAAGACGACGACCACGCGCCTGGCGGGCCTGCTGGTCGAACGTTGCGGGCGCAGGGTCGCGGTCGCCGGGAACATCTCGCCCGCGGCGCTCGATGAACTGGCGGCGCGGCTGGATGCCGACGCATTGCCGGACGTCTGGGTGCTCGAGCTGTCGAGTTTCCAGCTGGAGACGACGACGAGCCTTGCCTGCGATGCGGCAGCGGTGCTCAACGTGACGCAGGACCATCTGGACTGGCACGGCTCGATGGAGGCGTACGCGAAAGCAAAGGAAAAGATCTTCGGGCCCCACACGGTGCGCGTGCTGAATCGCGATGACCCGGTCGTGGCAGCCATGACGGGGCGCAAGGCAACCATCGTGACCTTCGGATCGGACGTGCCGGCACAGCCCGAGGCGTTCGGTCTTGTGCACGAAGGCGGCATGAGCTGGCTGGCCTGGGCGGAAGACACGAGCCTGCCGACCCGCAGGCGCAAGGCGGCCGCCGAACTGCCGGGAGTCGTGCCTGAAATCCATGTCCACCGGCTGATGCCGGTCGATGCGCTGCGCATTCGCGGCCGGCACAACGCGCTCAATGCGCTGGCGGCGCTGGCGCTCGCGCGCGCGGTCGGACTGCCGCTGGCACCGATGCTGCACGCCTTGCGGGAGTACGCGGGCGAGCCGCACCGGGTCGAACTCGTGGCAACCCTGGCCGGTGTCGAGTATTACGACGACAGCAAGGGAACCAATGTCGGCGCCACTGTCGCAGCTCTTGAAGGCCTCGGGGCCGAAGGGCGTCGCCTGGTCGCCATTTTGGGCGGGGATGGCAAGGGGCAGGACTTCGCGCCGCTTGTCGTGCCGGTGGCGCGTCATGTGCGGGCGGCTGTGCTGATCGGGCGCGATGGCGCGGCGATCCGCGCCGTGCTGGCCGCTGCGGCGCCCGCAGTCGGGCTGATCGACGCAGACACGCTGCCGGAGGCCGTGCAGTGTGCTGCGGCCGCGGCGCAGAGCGGCGACGCGGTGATCCTTTCGCCCGCCTGCGCCAGCCTCGACATGTTCCGTGACTACCGGCACCGGGCGGAGGTCTTTGTCGCGGCGGTGCGCGAACTTGCCGCTGAGGCCGGGCAGCCATGTTGAAGCGCTGGTGGGCTGGTCTGCAGCGCGCGAAGGGCAATCGCACGCGTTCAGTCGCACGTGATGGCGGCGGCGCCGTGCTGGCGCTGGCCGGGCTCGGTGGTGCCGGACTCGAGAAGGCATCGCACGAGACACTGCCACTCGTCGACCGGACGCTGATGGGAGTGGTCGCGTTGCTCATCATGATCGGCACCGTCATGGTGTACTCCGCCTCGATCTCACTGGCCGATTCGCCGCGTTTCAACGTCGCGCCCACGCACTTCCTGGTGCGCCATCTGTTCGCACTCTCGATCGCGCTCTGTGCGGCGATCGTGGCCTTCCAGATTCCGATGGCGACCTGGCAGCGCGCCGCGCCCTGGCTCTTCGTGGCAGCGCTGTGCCTGCTGGTGCTCGTGCTCATCCCGGGCGTCGGCAAGGGCGTCAACGGCGCCAAACGCTGGATCCCGCTCGGCTTCCTCAACCTGCAGCCGTCGGAGCTGATGAAGGTCGCGTGCGTGCTGTACGCCGCGAACTTCACCGTGCGCAAGCAGGACTACATGCACGACTTCGCCAAGGGATTTCTGCCGATGGCGATCGTCATGGGCGCGATCGGCGCGCTGCTGCTGTTGCAGCCCGACCTGGGTGCGTTCGGCGTCATCGTCGCGATCAGCATGGGCATCCTGTTCCTGGGCGGTGTCAACGGCAAGCTGTTCACCGGCATCAGCGCCGCGCTGACGAGTGCATTCATGCTCGTGATCTGGCTCTCGCCGTGGCGGCGTGACCGGATCTTTGCCTATCTCGATCCCTGGTCAGAGGCCAACGCGCTCGGCAAGGCCTACCAGCTGTCGCACTCGCTGATCGCTTTCGGCCGTGGCGAGTGGTTTGGCGTCGGTCTCGGCGCGAGCGTCGAAAAACTGCACTACCTGCCCGAAGCGCACACGGACTTCATCCTCGCGGTGCTTGGCGAGGAACTCGGCCTCGTGGGCGTGCTCGTCGTCGTCGTGCTTTTCTACTGGCTGGTCAAGCGCGCCTTCGAAATTGGACGCCAGGCCATCGCTCTCGAACGCACCTTCGCGGGCCTCGTGGCGCAAGGGATCGGACTCTGGCTCGGCGTCCAGGCGTTCATCAACATGGGTGTGGCCACGGGTCTGCTGCCAACGAAGGGCCTGACGCTGCCGCTGATGAGCTATGGCGGATCGGCGTTGCTGTCGACACTGGTCGCCATCGCCATCCTGCTGCGCGTCGACAGGGAAAGCAGAATTCTCATGCGTGGAGGTCGCGCATGAGAATTCTGATTTGTCGCAGCCCCATGCCAGTTCCAGCCGGCCTGAAGTCCACCGGTGTGCACTCCCGCAGACAGAGCGATTGCGCCGAAGGCGCGATGCGTGGAGGCCGGCCGTGAGCCATCTCGTCGTCGTGGCCGCAGGCACGGGTGGGCACGTGATGCCGGGTCTCGCGGTGGCCGAGGCGCTGCGCGGGCGTGGCTGGTCGGTCAGCTGGCTCGGAACGAAGACCGGCATGGAGCGCGGCCTGGTCGAGCGCCATGGCATCGACTTCGATGCGATTGACTTCAGCGGGCTGCGCGGCAAAGGACTGAAGACCTTGCTGCTCGGTGGCTTCCTGCTGCTGCGCGCCCTGTGGCAGAGCCGCCGCCTGCTGCGCGCGCGGGCGCCGCAGGTCGTGTTCTCGACAGGCGGCTACGTGGCGGTGCCGGCGGGCCTCGCAGCCGGCTCGCTGGGCGTGCCTTTGGTCCTTATGAATGCAGACGCAGGGTCGTTGCTCTCCACTCGCCTGCTGACGCCGCTGGCGGCAGGCGTGCTGTGCGGTTTCGACGGCGACGCCGCGGCGGCCGCGGGCGACAAGGGTCTCGTCACCGGTAATCCGATGCGAGCCGAGATCGCATCGATTGCATCGCCCGAGCAGCGCTTTGCCGGGCGAGCGGGCCCAGTCCGGCTGCTCGTCGTCGGCGGCAGTCTCGGAGCACGTGTACTGAACGAAGCGGTGCCGTCCGCGCTTGCGCTTATCCCGGCGGAGCGCCGTCCGCGCGTGTTGCACCAGTGCGGCGCCGGGAACGTGGAGAACGTGCAACGTGCCTACGCCGAGGCCGGCGTCGACGCGGAAGTGGTTCCGTTCATCGACGACATGGCGCCACGCTATGCGGAGGCCGATGTCGTTGTCTGCCGCGCCGGCGCAATCACCGTGACGGAACTGGCCGTGGCGGGCGTCGCCAGCGTGCTCGTGCCGCTCGTCGTCTCAACGACGCAGCACCAGCGCACCAACGCCGAGTTCCTTGCGGCGCGTGGTGCCGCCATGCATCTGCCGCAGGTCGAACTGACCGCCGCACGGCTGGCCGGCCTGCTCGATGGTCTGACGCGCGAACGGCTGCTGTCAATGGCGGAAGCCGCACGCGCGCTCGGCCGGCCGGATGCCACCGCGACCGTTGCCGCGGTCATCGAGAAGGTGGCGGCATGAAGCACGCCGTCAAACACATCCACTTCGTCGGCATCGGAGGCTCAGGCATGAGCGGCATCGCCGAGGTCCTGCTGACGCTGGGATACAAAGTCAGTGGATCGGACGTTGCGCGCAATGCGGCAACCAACCGGCTGGCGCAACTTGGCGCTGCCATCGCCCAGGGCCACGCCGCTGATCACATCGCGGGCGCCGACGCGGTCGTCATCTCGACGGCGGTATCGCCGAGCAATCCCGAAGTCGTCGCGGCGCGGGCGAAGCGCGTCCCGGTCGTGCCGCGCGCCGTCATGCTGGCCGAGCTGATGCGGCTGAAGCAGGGCATCGCGATCGCCGGCACGCATGGCAAGACAACAACCACCAGTCTGGTCGCCAGCGTGCTGGCAGCCGGGGGGCTCGACCCGACTTTCGTCATTGGCGGCCGGCTGAACTCTGCCGGCGCGAACGCGCGCCTCGGCAGCGGCGAGTACATCGTGGTCGAGGCCGACGAATCGGACGCCTCGTTCCTGAACCTGGCGCCGGTCGTCGCGGTCGTGACGAACATCGACAACGACCACATGGAGACCTACGGCCACGACTTCACGCGGCTGAAGCAGGCGTTCATCGAGTTCCTCGGTCACCTTCCATTCTATGGCGCGGCCGTGCTGTGCATCGATGACGCCAATGTGCGGGACATCCTGCCTTTCATCTCCAAGCCGATCGTCAGCTACGGCTTCGCGGCCGAAGCACAGGTCCGGGCGGTCGATGCCGTGGCGGCCGGTACGCAGATGCGATTCACGGTGCTGCGTGAGAACGCGACCCCGCTGCCGGTCGTCCTGAATCTGCCGGGGCTGCACAACGTGGCCAATGCGCTGGCGGCGATCGCTGTCGGGACCGAACTCGATGTGCCGGATGCCGCCATCGTCGAGGCGCTTGCCAGCTTCACCGGCGTCGGGCGCCGCTTCGCACGTCATGGCGACGTGCCGGCGCCAGGAGGCGGAACCTACACGCTGGTGGACGACTACGGGCATCACCCCGTCGAGATGGCCGCAACGCTGGCAGCGGCGCGTGGCGCATTTCCCGGCCGTCGGCTGGTACTCGCGTTCCAGCCGCATCGCTACACGCGGACACGCGACTGCTTCGAGGATTTCGTCAAGGTGCTGTCGACCACCGACGTGCTGCTGCTTGCCGAGGTCTACCCGGCAGGTGAGGTGCCGATCGTCGCGGCCGACGGCCGTTCGCTCGCGCGTGCGCTGCGGGTGGCCGGCAAGGTCGAGCCGATCTTCGTCGAGGCAATCGAGGAGCTGCCTGCCGCGTTGAACGACATTGTGCGCGACGGCGATGTCGTCATCACGATGGGTGCAGGGTCGATCGGGCAGGTGCCGGCGCGCCTCAGCGGCGGAGGCGCGGAATGAGCCCATCCAGTGTCAACTTCGGCAAGGTTGGCGTGTTGCTCGGCGGCCGTTCGTCCGAGCGCGAGGTCTCGCTGATGTCGGGTACCGGCGTGCTCAACGCGCTGCGCAGTAGCGGCGTGGACGCGCATCCCTTTGACCCCGGCAAGCAGTCGCTCGCCGAACTCGAGTCGGCCCGGTTCGATCGTGTCTTCATCGCGCTGCACGGGCGTGGCGGCGAGGACGGCACCATCCAGGGCGTGCTCGAGACGCTGCGCGTTCCCTACACGGGCAGTGGCGTCCAGGCTTCGGCCATCGCGATCGACAAGCACACGACAAAGCAGATCTGGCTGCAGTCGGGCATACCGACGCCGGTCTATCGCATCGGCCATGCCGGTGCCGACTGGATGCGCGTCGTCGCCGAACTCGGCGACCAGTTGATCGTCAAGCCCGCACGCGAAGGATCGACGATCGGAATCACCAAGGTCACGCGCCACGACCACAACGAACTGGCACTGGCGTTCGAAGAGGCCTCCCGCTACGACGCCGATGTCCTGATCGAACAGTTGATCGCGGGGCGCGAGCTGACCTGCGCCATTCTCGGTGAGGGTGCGGCGGCCGAAGCGCTGCCGCTGATCGAGATCCGCGCTCCCGAGGCCAACTACGACTATCACCATAAGTATTTCAGCGACGACACGAAGTACCTCTGCCCCGCGCCGGTCGAGGCCGATGTCGCGGCCCGGATCACGGAGCTCAGCCTGCGTGCCTACCGTGCGCTCGGTGCGCGCGGCTGGGGACGTATCGACGTGATGTTGCGTGCGGACGGCGCGCCGTTCCTGCTCGAACTCAACACGTCGCCGGGCATGACCGGGCACTCGCTGGTGCCCATGGCGGCGCGTGCAGTCGGGATCAGCTATGAGGATCTCGTGCTGCGCATCCTCGCGCTGGCGACGCTCGATGACCGGAGGGCCACGTGACGGGCGTGCGCCTGATGAACTTCGCGGCGCTCGCCGCGCTGCTGCTGGCGATGGTGCTGCTGCTGTCGGCCGCGGCGCGCTGGGTGGCGCAGCGCCCGGCCTTCGACTTCAAGCGCATCGAAGTGCGTGGCGACCTGCAGCACGTCACCGCGGCATCGGTCCGTGCGGCGATTGCTGGGCGGCTGAAGGGCAACTATTTCACGATCCGGCTCGATGAGGCGCGACGACTGCTCGAAACCGTGCCCTGGGTCGCGCAGGCGTCGGTGCGGCGTATCTGGCCGGATCGTCTGCAAGTGACGCTGCGCGAACATCGCGCGCTCGGCGCCTGGAACGACGGCCGGCTGCTCTCCGACCGCGGGGAGCTCTTTGTCGCCAACGTGGCCGAGGCGGAAATCTACGGACCGCTCCCAGCCTTTTCCGGACCGGATGCGCTGGCGCGCGACGTTGCGACCCGCTACTACGACTTCGCGGCACAGCTCGCGGCGCTCTCGCTGAGTGTCGATGGCATCGATGTTTCCGATCGTCGGTCCTGGGCTGTGGAGGCGAGTGGCACGGGACTGGCGACCAGAGTCGAGCTTGGGCGTGAAGACAGCGCCGGCGCCCTGCAGCAGCGCCTCACCGACGTCGTCGCGGCCTACCCGATGGTGGTTGCGCGCGTCGGCGGCCCGCCGGCCCGCATCGACGCCCGCTATGCCAACGGATTCGCCGCCTCCACTCCCGCGCGCCCCAACGATCCGAGAGCCCGCTGATCCATGAGAACAGAAACCAAAGACCTGATCGTTGGACTCGATATCGGCACCTCCAAGGTCGTCGTCGCCGTGGCGGAGGCCCTGCCGGACGGACGCTTCCAGGTCATCGGCCTCGGCCAGGCGGCCTCGCAGGGTCTGCGCAAGGGCGTCGTCGTCAACATCGAGTCCACCGTGCAGTCGATCCGCCGCGCGCTGGAGGAAGCCGAGCTGATGGCGGCCTGCCAGATCAAGGACGCCTTCACCGGCATCGCCGGCAGCCACATCAAGAGCTTCAACTCGAGCGGCATGGTCGCGATCAAGGACCGCGAGGTCTCGGCCGGTGACGTCGGGCGCGTCATCGAGACCGCCAAGGCCATTCATATCCCGACCGACCAACAGGTGCTGCACGTGCTGACGCAGGAGTTCATCGTCGACGGCCAGGAAGACATCCGCGAGCCGATTGGCATGAGCGGGGTACGTCTCGAGGTGCGAGTACACATCGTGACCGGCGCAGTGAGCGCCGCGCAGAACATCATCAAGTGCGTGCGACGCTGCGGACTCGAGGTGCAGGATCTCATCCTGCAGCCGCTGGCGTCATCGCTTTCGGTGCTCTCGGCCGACGAGAAGGAGCTCGGCGTCGCCCTGGTGGACATCGGCGGCGGCACCAGCGACATCGCCATTTTCACGGGCGGCGCAATCCGTCACACCGCGATCATCCCGATCGCCGGCGACCAGATCACGAACGACATCGCGATGGCGCTGCGCACGCCGATTCCCGATGCCGAGGAGATCAAGGTCCGATGGGGCGTGGCCAAGGAAGTGCTGGCTGATCCCAACGAGAAGATCGAGATCCCCGGACTCGGCGATCGCGGCCCCCGCCTGCTGTCGCGGCAGGCACTGGCCGCGGTCATCGAACCGCGCGTCGAGGAGCTCTTCACGCTGACGCAGCAGGTGATTCGCGAGTCGGGTTACGAGGAACTGCTGTCGTCCGGGATCGTGCTGACGGGGGGCACGAGCCTGCTGCCCGGCATCACCGAGCTCGCCGAAGACGTCTTCCTGAAGCCTGCGCGCATTGGCTGGCCGCAGTACGACGGCTCGCTCGCGGATGTTGTCAAGAACCCGCGCTTTGCGACGGCAATGGGACTACTGGTCGAGGCGGATTCGCAGCGCCGCCGCGGCCGCAAGATCGCGCAGCAGACCGGTTCGTTCAAGCAGACGTTCAAGAGGATGAAGGAATGGATCGTCGGAAACTTCTAGGCTTCGCAAGCGGTGTACGCGACGCTGCGCGTCGCACGTGCACCGCTTGCGCTCGAGTTAGCGCGGCCGCCTTCGGGCGGCCGGGCGACGGCCGCGGAAATGTGAGCTTGATTCGCTTGCGCGAATCAAGCTGCGGAGACGCTGGAACTGTGAGCGGAGCGTTCGCAGCTCAAGGTCGTCCGTTCGTGGCTTTTGTAGGCGCGAGCCGCGCCGAGCCGCCTCAAGCGGCTCGCGCTATCCAAGAAACGTACGGCGTGCACGTGCGAGCCGAAGGCTCGCGTACACGCCGTGCGCCCACTGAAGCGGGCAATGCCAAGCGCGTTGGTGCAGTTGCGCTTTTGGCCTTGCGCGTTTCGCATTGATGCAGCAACCAAACCCAGGAGCAGGAGAGCACTATGAGTTTTGAGATTCTGGAAACCGAAACCCGCGGGACGGTCATCAAGGTGGTGGGCGTCGGCGGTGCCGGCGGCAACGCCGTCGAGCACATGATCCGGCGCGGCGTGCAGGGCGTGGAGTTCATCTGCGCGAACACCGATCACCAGGCGCTGGCGCGCTCGTCTTCGAAGAACGTGCTGCAACTGGGCAAGACCGGCCTCGGGGCGGGCAGCCGTCCCGAAGCGGGCCGGCAGGCCGCCGAAGAGGCGCGTGACCGCATCGCCGATGAATTGCGCGGTGCGCACATGGTGTTCATCACCGCCGGCATGGGAGGCGGCACCGGCACCGGCGCCGCGCCGGTTGTCGCCGAGATCGCGAAGGAACTCGGATTGCTGACTGTCGCCGTCGTCTCGAAGCCGTTCGAGTTCGAAGGTCCCAAGCGCCAGAAAGTGGCGGAAGCCGGACTCGCCGAACTCGAGTCGTCGGTCCACTCGCTGATCGTCATCCTCAACAACAAGCTCGAGGAGGTGATGGGCGAAGACGCCGAAATGGCCGACTGCTTCCGCGCCGCGGACGACGTGCTGCACAATGCCTGTGCCGGCATCGCCGAGATCATCAATGTGCCGGGCCTCGTGAACGTCGATTTCGAAGACGTGAAGACCGTCATGAGCGAGCACGGCAAGGCGATGATGGGCACGGCCACCGCATCGGGCCTGGACCGCGCGCGTATCGCCGCCGAGCAGGCTGTTGCAAGTCCGCTGCTCGAGGGTGTCGACCTTTCGGGTGCGCGTGGCGTTCTCGTCAACATCACCGCCTCGCAGTCGCTCAAGATGAAGGAAACGCGCGAGGTGATGAACACGATCCGGGCCTTTGCGGCCGAGGATGCGACGGTCATCTTCGGCACGGTGTGCGATGAAGCCATCGGCGACGAATTGCGCGTGACGGTCGTCGCGACAGGCCTCGGCAGGGCGGCCTCGAAGAAGCAATCCACCCCGTTCACGGTCGTGCGCACCGGCACGGACAATGCGCCGCTGATGGTGGCGCCGGGCAAGGACGGCGGTGCAGCCACGTCGGACTACAGTCACCTCGACACTCCGGCGGTCTGGCGCTCGCGCGACTCCGCCCAGCAGCGCGTGACGGCGCTCGAGGACAGCGGCAGCGACCGCTACGACATTCCGGCGTTTCTTAGGAAGCAGGCGGACTAGGGTTGGCGTCGCGAATGTACGCACGGCCCGGCGCAGCCGGGCCGTGCACGTGCATTCGCTCCGGAAGAGTTAGTCGGCTGCGCTTCGGAGCGGCCGGGCGCTCCGACGAAGTCGAAAGGCGGGCACTCCACCCCGCGATGCGCCTTGCAGTGCCGGAATTTCCTTGCCCTCCTCGCCGGGCGAGGACGGTACGGGGAGGAGTGCTCGATTCCCTCTCGCTTGGCGAGAGGGCCGGGGAGTGTGCCGTGCAGTTGAAAGTCGGCGGAGCGCGCGGCTGCTCCGGAGCGCAGCCGACGGATCCTAGTCTTTGCCGATGCACGTGCGACCCGAAGGATCGCGTACATCGGCAACGAGATTTCTATACGCATGCCACGTTGCATGCCCGATGAGCGGAACGGCGACCACCAGTCCGACGAAGAACGTTGCGATGCCAATGCCGATGATGGCCACGATCAACAACGCCCAGATCGCCAGCGGCAGGGGATTGGTGAAAAGCGCCCGTACGCTCGTCAGCGCGGCGACGATGGTGTCGGTGCCGCGGTCGAGCATCATCGGCACCGATACGACGCTGACGGCGAACACGATGCCGGCGAACAGTGCCCCGACCGCGAAGTAGGTCAGCAGAAAATCGACATGCTCGACGGACACAACCTGCGCAACGAAACTCTTCAGGGTCGGCATTCCACTGGAAAAGAACAGCGCGAACGTCACCAGCGACGCGCGGGCCCAGACCAGCATGATGACCGTCAGCACCAGCGAAAACAGGCTGAAGGCGCCCAGGTTTGCACGCCAGGCCATTGTCGTATCGGCGAAGCGGGCGGCGCCGTCGCGTTCAAGCCGGCGACTGATGTCGTAAAGACCTGTTGCCAGAAACGGTCCGACGAGCAGGAAGCCCGCTGTCAGCGCCGACGTGAGTTCATAGGCATTGCGAAAGACGAGCGCGATGAGGCCACCCATCAGTGCGAAGACGACGCCGTACGCGAGGCTCGCGGCCGGGGCGCGCCGGAGGTCCTGCAATCCGTGCGCAAGCCACCCGAGCGCTGCGAAGGGGCCGACGGTACGGATCGCCGGGAACGGCGTCCGAATGACGACGGCTTGACCGGGGTTGGCGTCCGGCGGGGAAGCAGGGGGCTCGGAAAGTTGTGACACGGGAGCGTGGGGAAGTGAGGGAGTCGGCAGCGTGCGGGATTCTCAGGCCCGCGACTCACGAAAGCTCGCCGCAGTGCACAAGGAGACGGATAAAATGACGCCATGCTGAAACAGCGCACTCTCAAGCAACTGGTTCGCGCGGTCGGAATCGGACTGCACAGCGGCACCAAGGTGACCCTGGTGCTGCGACCCGCTGCGGCCGAAACGGGCATCGTGTTCCGACGGGTGGATCTTGATCCGCCGGTCGACATCAAACTTTCGGCGGCCGCGGTCGTCGATACGCGCATGGCCACGACCATCGGGCGCGACAGCGTCCGCATCGCGACGATCGAGCACCTGATGAGCGCGCTCGCCGGGCTGGGCATCGACAACTGCTACATCGATGTCGACGCCGCCGAAATCCCGATCATGGACGGCAGCGCGGCGAGCTTCGTATTCCTGCTCCAGTCGGCTGGCGTCGAGGAACTCAACACGCCAAAACGGTTCGTGCGCGTGCTGCGGCCGGTCGAGGTCGTCGAGGGCGACAAGTGGGCGCGACTGGAGCCTTTCTTCGGCTATCGGCTGAAGTTCTCGATCGACTTCAAGCACCCGGCGATCGATTCGACCGAGCAGGTGGTCGAAGTGGACTTCGCGCGCGACTCCTATGTCAAGCAGGTCTCGCGTGCACGAACGTTCGGCTTCGTGAACGAGGTCGAGGCCCTGCGGGCAGCCGGGCTCGCCATGGGTGGCAACTTCGAAAACGTCATCGTGATGGACGAATACCGCGTCCTTAACACCGACGGGCTGCGTGCCGGCGACGAGTTCGCCAAGCACAAGGTCCTGGACGCGATCGGTGACCTTTCGGCGCTGGGCCGCCCGCTCTTGGCGAGCTACGTAGCCCACAAGTCGGGCCATGCGATCAACAACCGGCTGCTGCGGGCTCTGCTGGCCGACGAAGCGGCGTACGAAATCGTTACTTTCGAAGACGACGCCACCGCGCCCGCGGCCTATCGGCTGCAGCCGGAACTTGCCTGACGCCGCTAGCTTCGCTCGCGTCGCCGGTTAAGGGTCGCCGCGAGGCGCCTCAGTGCACTCTGGAGGGCCGACGCCGGCAAGTGTTCAGCCGCTGCCTGCACCGCCGCGGCGCCTCGTGCGGTCACAGGGGGGTAATCCAACCCGGGACTTGAGGGCCCCGCCGTACCTTGTCCGGGGTAGGTCGTGTTGCCGGCTTGTACACGGGTTTTCATCTCGTAGACTTGCATGCCATGGGAGACGAGTTCGGCAAGCAGGCGCGGTGCGGCCTGCCGCAGCTTGGCTGCCTCAGCGGCGGAATCGACGGCGATCCACAAGACGCCTTCCCGCAGCTCGCAGCAGCCGGGCTTGAGCAGGTCGAGGCCCGGAGCAACCGAGCGGGCCAGCGGGGCGAGCACGCGGCTGATCGCCTGCGATGTTTCCCACCGCGCGAGGAGTGATGAGGCTTCAGGCGTGTCGTGCAGGGCGGCCGCCACCAGGCGTGCCGGGCTAGCCATGGACAAACCAGCGCGGCCAGTTGACGGGTCGCGCGAAGGGGTAAGGGGAGAAATTGCAGATCATCCTGGTCGACCGGCGACTGTCACGCGCGCGCACGATTACGCTCAAGACGCAGCACCTCGTGGCCGTGGCGGTGCTGGCGCTGCTGTCGGTGGTCGTCGTCTCCACGCTCTTTTCCCTCCTGACCGTGCGCGCCGCCTCGGCGTTCCCGGTGCCGTTCGTGTCCGATGTTATCGCCTTCGTGACGCGCGACGAGGCGTTGCGCAAGGAGCAGTACGTGCGCGACAACGTCTCGGCGATGACGCGGAAGCTGGGTGAAGTCCAGGCCCAGCTTCTCAGGCTGGACGTGCTGGGCGAGCGCGTGGCCAGGGCAGCCGGCATCCGGCCGGAAGAGTTCCGCTTTCGCGAACTTCCTGCGCGCGGCGGGCCGCTCGGCAGCGTGATGAGCTTCAGTGACCTGGACAGCGAACTGCAGCAACTTACACGCAGCGTCGAGCAGCGCTCCGACTATCTCTCGGTGGTGGAAGCAGAGCTGCAGGCCAAGAAAGTCCGCAGCGCGCTGCTGCCGGGCAGCCAGCCCGTGTCGGACGGCTTTGTAGGGTCAGGCTATGGGTGGCGCACTGATCCGTTCACCGGAGAAATGACCCGGCACGAAGGTATCGACTTTGCGGCGCCGCTGGGTACTCCGGTCCACGCGGCGGCGGGAGGAGTCGTCGTGCTCGCCGAGCACCACCCGATCTGGGGCAATTTTGTCGAAATCGATCACGGGAACCAGCTGTTGACGCGCTATGCCCACGCCAGTCGGCTGGCCGTCGCGCCGGGCGACCTGGTCAAGCGCGGGCAGAAGATCGCCGAGGTCGGCAGTACCGGTCGCTCCACGGGGCCGCATCTGCACTTCGAAGTCCACCACCGGGGCGTCGCCCAGAACCCCTCCCGGTTCCTGTTCGCCGAAGGCGGGCCTCTGCAGCAACCCGCCACCGGAGCCGGGAAAGTCGACCTGAAAGCCCTTGCAGCGGCCGCCGGCGCCCGCAATTAGGTCCTTTGGCGGTGTCAGGCGGGGTCCGACCCCTGTGACATAATTTTCGCTTTGCGCAACGCGGACTGGCCTCGAGCCTTCGCGAGCGATCACTTCTGGGCGGCGTCGCGCCATCGCGACCCGTGTCTCGCATGATTTCCGGCTTTCTCACGAAGATTTTCGGCAGCCGCAACGAGCGGTTGCTCAAGACCTACCAGCGCAATGTCGAGCGCATCAACTCGCTCGAAGCGCAGATGTCGGCGCTGTCGGACGAGGCGCTGCGCGCCAAGACCGACGAGTTTCGCGGCCGCGTGGTCGCGGGGGAGGAACTCGATGCGCTGCTGCCGGAGGCCTTCGCGGTGGTCCGCGAGGCTGCGAAGCGCACCCTCGGCATGCGCCACTTTGATGTCCAGTTGGTCGGCGGCATGGTGCTGCACTCCGGCAAGATCGCCGAAATGCGGACGGGCGAGGGCAAGACGCTGGTGGCGACGCTGCCCGCGTACCTGAATGCGCTGGCGGGCAAGGGCGTGCACATCGTCACCGTCAACGATTACCTGGCCAGTCGCGATGCCGAGTGGATGGGCAAGGTCCACAAGTTTCTCGGCATGTCGGTGGGTGTGATCCTGACCCAGCAGGCGAACGAGGAAAAGCGTGCCGCCTATGCGGCCGACATCACCTACGGAACGAACAACGAGTTCGGCTTTGACTACCTGCGCGACAACATGGAGTACTCGGTCGCGGACCGACGCCAGCGCGGGCTCAACTATGCGATCGTCGACGAAGTCGACTCAATCCTGATCGACGAAGCGCGCACGCCGCTGATCATCTCCGGTCCCGCCGAGGACCACACCGATACCTACGTCCGCATCAACGAAGTGCCCAAGCTGCTGACGCGGCAGCCCGACGAAAAGGGCGAAGGCGACTTCTGGGTCGACGAGAAGGCGCACCAGGTGCACATCTCGGAAGCTGGCCACGAAAAGCTGGAAGGCATCCTGAGCCGGATGGGCCTGCTGAGCGAAGGCGAGAGCCTGTATGCCCCGGGCAACATCATCCTGATGCACCATTTGAATGCCGCGCTGCGCGCGCACACGCTGTTCCACCGCGACCAGCAATACGTCGTGCAGAACAACGAAGTGGTGATTGTCGACGAGTTCACGGGACGACTGATGCCGGGCCGCCGCTGGTCGGAGGGCCTGCACCAGGCGGTCGAGGCCAAGGAAGGCGTCAAGATCCAGGCCGAGAACCAGACCTACGCCAGCATCACGTTCCAGAACTACTTCCGCATGTACGGCAAGTTGGCCGGCATGACGGGAACGGCTGACACCGAGGCCTACGAGTTCCAGGAGATCTACCGGCTCGAAACCGTGGTGATCCCGACCCATCGTCCGATGATCCGGATCGATTCGCAGGATAAGGTCTATCGCACGCTCAAGGAGAAGTACGCCGCGATCCGCGAGGACATCAAGGATTGCTACGAGCGCGGACAGCCGGTGCTGGTGGGCACGACATCGATCGAGAATTCGGAACTGCTGTCCGGGCTCCTGACGCAGGACGCCCTGCCGCACCAGGTGCTGAATGCCAAGCAGCACGCCAGGGAAGCCGAAATCGTGGCGCAGGCGGGCCGGCCGAAGATGATCACGATCGCGACCAACATGGCGGGTCGCGGCACCGACATCGTGCTCGGAGGCAACGTCGAAAAGCAGGTGCAGTTCGTCGAGGCCGACGAGGCCATCCCGGCGGACCAGAAACAGGCGCGCATCGACAAGCTGCGCAACGAGTGGCAGTCCCTGCACGACCACGTCGTCGGCGCCGGCGGGCTGAAGATCATCGGCTCCGAGCGACACGAGTCGCGTCGCATTGACAACCAGTTGCGCGGCCGATCCGGGCGCCAGGGCGACCCGGGTGCCTCGCGCTTCTATCTTTCGATGGAAGATTCGTTGCTGCGCATCTTCGCCGGCGATCGCATGAAGGCGATCATGGACCGGTTGAAGCTGCCCGAGGGCGAAGCGATCGAGGCCGGCATGGTCACGCGTTCGATCGAGAGCGCGCAGCGCAAGGTCGAAGCCCGCAACTTCGACATCCGCAAGCAGTTGCTCGAGTACGACGACGTCGCCAACGACCAGCGCCGCGAGATCTACCGGCTGCGCAACGAGATCCTCGAGACCAACGACACGGTCGAGATGGTGACGAACCTGCGCCGCGGGTACTTTACCGACATGTTCCGCACGTTCGTCCCGGCCGAATCGGTAGAAGAACAATGGGACGTCGCGGGCCTGGAAGCAACGCTCGCGGGCGACTGGCAGATCGAACTGCCGCTCAAGAAGCTGCTCGACGAGTCGGAGTCGATGAACGACGAAGACCTGCTCGGTCAGGTGCTCAAGGCGACCGATGCGGCCTACGAGTCGAAGATCGAAATTGTCGGGCGCGAGGCGTTTTCCGGCTTCGAACGCTCGATCATCCTGCAGACGCTGGATCAGTCATGGCGCGAACACCTGACCGCCCTCGACGCACTCCGCCAGGGCATCCACCTGCGCGGCTACGCGCAGAAGCAGCCGAAGCAGGAATACAAGCGGGAAGCCTTCGAGCTCTTCGGTTCACTGCTCGACCGCGTGCGCGCCGACGTCGTCAAGGTGCTGATGAACGTGCGCATCCAGTCGCCGGAAGAAGTGCAGCAGGCCGAGCAGCGCATCGAGGCCGAGAGCGAGCGACGCGCCGAGCTGGCGCGCGCGCAGCATGCCGAGTTCGGGCCGGCCGTCTCGGCCGAGCCGGTGGACGTCGAGGCGCTGACGCTGCCGGATGAGCCAGAAGGCAAGCCTCAGCCATTCAAGCGCTTCGGCGACAAGATCGGGCGCAACGACCCCTGCCCGTGCGGATCGGGCAAGAAATACAAGCAGTGTCACGGAAGGCTCGCATAAGCGAGCCTTCCGGCTCGCTGCGCGAGACGGAGTCTTAAGGATGCAAGAGGGGGCGCAGCCCCCTCCTGGACCTCCCCCATTGAAGTCCAGGCGGACGAATCTCGTTTCATTGCGGTAAGGTTCACGCTTTCTTCCTGCCGAATCGCCATGGCCGTCAACCTGCAGCCGCCCCGCCGCGAAGACCTTTTGCCTGTGGCCGGGGTGGAACTTGGCTGGGCCGAGGCGGGCATCCGCAAACCGGGACGCAAGGACCTGCTGGTCATCCGGCTGGCGAGCACGGCTGTGGTGGCCGGCGTCTTCACGCGCAATCGCTTTGCCGCTGCCCCAGTCCTGGTGTGTCGGGAGCACCTGGACGATGGCGGGCCGATTCGCGCGCTGGTCGTCAATACGGGCAACGCCAACGCCGGGACCGGTGCCGCGGGGCTCGCGGATGCGCGTGCAACGTGCGAGGCTGTCGGTCGGCTGCTTGGGGTTGCCCCTCAAGCCGTGCTCCCCTTTTCCACCGGCGTCATCATGGAACCGTTGCCAGTTGACCGACTGGTGGCTGGCTTGCCACAAGCTGTGTCCTCGCTCGCAGCCGGTCATTGGCTCGAGGCGGCCGAGGCCATCATGACGACCGATACGCTGCCCAAGGCCGTCTCCAGGCGCGTCACCATCGCTGGCCGCGAAGTCACAATCACCGGCATTGCCAAAGGCGCCGGGATGATCCGCCCCAACATGGCGACGATGCTGGGCTTTGTCGCCATGGATGCGGCCGTGCCGCGCGACATCCTGCAGTCGATGACGCTCCACGCGGCCGATCGTTCGTTCAACCGCATCACGGTGGACGGAGACACGTCGACCAATGACTCGTTCGTGATCATGGCGAGCGGAGCCGGCGACTTGCAGGTCGTGAAGCGCACCGATGCGTCCTTCGCGCCGCTGCAGGAGGCCCTGACCGATGTTGCGCGCACGCTGGCGCAGGCCATCGTGCGCGACGGCGAAGGGGCGACCAAGTTCATCGAGGTGCGTGTCGACGAAGCGCACAGCGTGGGGGAGGCGGCGCAGGTGGCCTATGCGGTAGCTCACTCGCCCCTGGTCAAGACGGCCTTCTTCGCATCCGATCCCAACCTTGGCCGCATCCTGGCCGCGGTCGGCAACGCCGGCGTGGCGGACCTGGATCCGGCACGGGTCCAGCTTCGGCTGGACGATGTCTGGGTGGTTCGGGATGGAGGACGGCATCCGGAGTACCGGGAGGCCGACGGACAGCGCGTCATGAAGCAGTCCGAGATCCTTGTGCATCTGCAACTGGGCCGCGGGAATGAGTCCACGTCGGTCTGGACGACGGACTTTTCGCACGACTACGTTTCGATCAACGCCGACTATCGCTCATGAGGGTGCGCGGCAAAGGTCCGGATCAGATACAGCCGTCGGGCGACCGCGATGATGTCATGCAACGGCTCGCAACGACGCTCGAACGCGTCGAAGCCCTGCTTCCGCCCGCGACACCGCCCGACTTCGACCGTGCGATCGCCTTCCGCTGGCGCAAGCGGCGCTACCTCGGCATGGAGCGCGGTTCGCTCGAAGCGGTCGTCCACCCCGCGCTGATCGCATTCGACGACCTGCAGCATGTCGGTACGCAGAAGGATGCGATCCGCCGCAACACCGAGCAGTTCGTGCGCGGGCTTCCGGCCAACAACGTCCTGCTGACGGGCGCACGCGGTACCGGAAAGTCTTCTCTGATCCGCGCCTGCCTGCATGCGTTCGCGCAGGACGGCCTGCGGCTGGTGGAAGTCGACAAGCGCGATCTGGTCGACCTGGCCGAACTGGTGGCGTTGCTCGAGGGTCGCCCCGAGCGATTCATTGTCTTCTGCGACGACCTGTCATTCGATGCCAGCGAAGCCGGCTACAAGGAGCTGAAGGCCGCGCTCGACGGTTCGGTGGCCGGTCGCGCCGACAACGTGCTGGTCTATGCAACCTCGAACCGACGCCACCTGATGCCCGAGTTCATGCGGGACAACCTAGCTGCGGAACATCAGGACGACGGCGAGGTGCACCCGGGTGAAGCCGTCGAGGAACGGGTGTCGCTGTCAGAGCGCTTTGGCCTCTGGCTGACCTTTTATCCCTTCCGGCAGGACGATTACCTCGACATCGTGCAGTTCTGGATGACACAGCTCGGCGTGCCCCCCGAGGAGCAGGAAGCCGGCCGCGCGGAAGCCTTGCAGTTTGCCTTGCAGCGCGGCTCGCGCTCCGGGCGCGTCGCGCTCCAGTTCGCGCGCGACTTTTCGGGGCGGCACCGGCTCGAGACGCTGCGCTCCAGGCGATGACCGCGCGCGCCGTGGTCGATGTGGCGGTGGGCGTGCTGATCCGCCCGGACGGCCGCTTCCTGCTGGCGAGCCGCCCGGAAGGCAAGCCCTACTCGCACTACTGGGAGTTCCCGGGCGGCAAGCTGGAGCCTGGGGAGACGGTCGCGCACGCGCTGAGCCGCGAATTGCACGAGGAACTCGGCGTCGAAATCGGAGAGGTGTCTCCGTGGGTCGTGCGCGAGTTCGTGTACCCCCATGCGCATGTCCGGTTGCACTTCTGCCGGGTCTTCGAATGGTCCGGTGAGCCGCATGCGCGCGAGGCACAGACGTTTCGCTTTTGCACGCAGGAGGATCTGCCCGACGGGCCGCTGTTGCCCGCGACCTTGCCGGTCATGCGATGGCTGGGATTGCCCGCGGTTTACTCACTGAGCAACGTGGCTGAGTTGGGCGAGACCGAGTTCCTGCGGCGACTGGAACTGAGCCTTCGGAGCGGTGTCCGTTGCTTGGCGTTTCGTGAGCCGGCGCTGGACCACACTGCCGCAGAACGGGTTTTCGGTGCTGTACTCGAACGAAGCCGTAGGGCGGGGGCCCGCGTGCTAGTCAGCAGCCGGCACCCGGAAGCGTGGGCCCGCGCCGCGGACGGCGTTCACCTGACGGCGCGAGACTTGATGAGCTCTGTCCGCCGGCCGCAGGTCGACTGGGTGGCTGCTTCGGCCCACGCAACACACGAACTCGATCATGCCGCCACGATAGGCGTCGACTTCGCCGTGTTCGGGCCGGTCGCGACGACTGCTTCGCATCCCGGCATGCCGGGGATCGGCTGGAACGTTTTTGCTCGTGTCGTCAGTCGCTCGGCCATTCCGGTGTACGCGATTGGCGGCCTGACGCAGGTTGATCTCGATTGCGCCCGGCGTGCGGGCGCTCATGGCGTGGCACTGCAGCGCGCTGCCTGGCCGGATCACTGATCGCGCGGTGGCACTCCCTCTGCGGAGCTTTCGTCAGCGCGGTCGGAGTTGGTACCTGGAATCGCGTAGCGATCGGATGCCCAGGCACCAAGATCGATCAGCTTGCAGCGCTCGGAACAGAATGGCCGATAGCGGTTCTCGTCCGACCAGCGCACGGCCACGCCGCAACCAGGGCACTTGACGTTGGCCACAGGCGTTCAGAATGCGCAGAGGGCGAGCTCGAACGGAATGTCGCGTTCGACTGAACGGGGCTTGAGGTCCCGGTCCTGCGTCGTGAACCGGATCCACAGCATGTACTTGTTGGCGCTGATCTCCGGGGTCGCGTTCAGCGATCCGTCGACCCGCACCTGCAGCAGGGCGTAGGTGCGGCCCTGCAGCATCTGCTGGAACGAACCCTGGGCGGCCACCTGCCGGCTGCGGTGGGCGGTTTCGCGCAGCAGCTTCAGAACGATTCCGAGTGCTGAGTGAAATTGCATCATCGGCTGCACCCAGCTCTGAAGGTCGCTCGTGCGACTGTCGACGTCGCGCGAGAGCCACGCGTGATACGAGGGAAGATCGAACTCGCAGGTGCCGCCCGGGATGATGGCCCGGCTGCGTATGCTCATCAGCCACTCGTTGTCGCGAAGGTGCTGGCCCGCCTTGCCGGTCGTGACGTTCAGTGCCTGCTGCGCCTGCTCGATCTCTGCCAGCACTGACGCCAGCGCGGCCTCGGAAACCTGGGGATTGTTCCGCAGACCTTGCAGCGTCTGCTTGTGACGTTCGAGTTCCTGCAGCAGATCCGACTTGAGGTCGGCGCGGGACGTCACCTCCAGGATCTCGAACAGCGTCAGCAGGGCCGTGTGGTGGCAGTAGGAGTGTTGCTGGCCGCAGAAGTACAGCAGCTTGTCGAACAGATCCTCCAGCCGGAGCAGCGTTCGAATCCGTTCGCTGAACGGATATTCGTAGAGAACCAGACCGTCGGTCGACATCGCCGTGTGCTCGGAAGATCGTTCGACGATATCACACGCTGCCGAGCGGACCGGCCTTGCTGGCGAGGCGCATGTAGAGCGCGTGCAACTGCGTGGCGCGCTGCTCGACGAGGTCGAACGGTGCTTCATTGAAGAGCACATCGTCGGCGGCTGCCAGGCGCGCGGCGCGGCTGCTCTGCGCGGCAAGGATCGCGCGTGCTGTGCCGGCATCGATGCCGGGACGGTGCAGGATCCGCGCCAGCTGGACATCCTCGCTGCAGTCAATGACGAGCACGCGGTGCACACGCTGCTGCCAGTTGCCCGATTCGACGAGCAGCGGGATGACAAGCACCACATACGGTGCGCTGGAGGCCAGCGTGCCTGCCCGATGCTCGGTCTCGGCACGAACCTGCGGGTGGACGACGGCTTCGAGGCGCTTTCGTACCGCGGGATCACCGAACGCCTGAGCGCGCATCCAGGCGCGATCAAGACCGCCGTCCTTGTCGATCGCCGCCGGACCGAACTCCCGTCGCAATGCATCGATCGCCGTCCCTCCGGGCGCTGTCAGCTCCCGCGCGATGACATCGGCGTCGACGATACCCGCGCCGAGAGTCTGCAATACGGCGGCCACTGTGCTCTTGCCGCTGCCGATGCCGCCGGTCAATCCAAGTCGGAGATGCCCCATCAGCCGGGCAGCAGCCACTCGGTCGCGCGACGGCCGAGGAGCAGGACGAGAAAGCCCGCCGTGGCCAGGTAGGGGCCGAAGGGAATCGGGACTTCGCGTCCACGTCGCGCGAGGACGATCAGCACGATGCCGACGACGGCGCCAACGACGGAGGAGGCCAGCAGGATCGGCAGCAGCGCCTTCCAGCCCATCCATGCGCCGAGGGCCGCCAGCAGCTTGAAGTCGCCGTATCCCATGCCCTCCTTGCCGGTGGCCAGCTTGAACGCCCAGTACACGGCCCAGAGCACGAGGTAACCCGCGATCGCTCCGATGACGGCGTCGCGCAGCGTCACTCCCGGGAACAGGCCGAACAGGTGCGCAAGCAGCCCCAGCCAAAGCAGTGGCAGCGTGAGGTCATCCGGCAGAAGCGTCGTGTCCGCGTCGATGAAGACCAGTGCGATCAAGGTCCAGGTCAGTACCAGTGCCGCGCCGGCTGTCCATCCGAGTCCGAACTTCCACGCCACCAGCGCAGACAGGCACGCCGTCAGAGCCTCGACGATCGGATAGCGTGGAGAGATCTTCGCCTTGCACTGTGCGCACTTGCCGCCCAGGATCAGCCAAGAAAACACGGGAATGTTGTCCCTGGCACGGATCGGCATCTGGCAGGACGGGCACTGCGAGCGCGGGACGAGCAGGTTGTAGCGCCCGGTGTCGGGCGCCTCCTTGCCTTCGAGCTCGGCGCACTGCGCTCGCCACTCGCTTTCCATCATCCGCGGAAGGCGGTGGATGACGACATTCAGGAACGAGCCAATCGCCAGCCCGAAGACCGCCGCAGCGATTACGAACTGTGAGTCCGTGAGCACGAGAACCGAGGCGGGTCCAGCAGATCGCTCTCGTTGCCCTTACACCACCTGGCCAAGCTTAAAGATCGGCAGATAGATCGCGATGACGATGCCACCAATGACGACCCCCAGGATCACCATGATCATTGGCTCCATCAGGCTTGCTAATGCATCGACCGTTTCGTCGACTTCGCGCTCGTAGTAGTCGGCCACCTTGGACAGCATCGAATCGAGCGAACCGGATTCTTCGCCGATCTGCGTCATTTGCACTGCCATGGAGGGAAACACCCCGGTGTTCTGCATCGCCTGCGCCAGGCTCGTGCCGACATTGACTTCCGTCTGGACAGACTTGGTCGCTTCCTTATAGACGTAGTTACCGGCTGCTGGGCCGACCGAGTCCAGCGCCTCAACCAGCGGCACTCCGGCGGCGAACGTGGTTGCGAGCGTCCGACTCCAGCGCGCGATGGAAGCCTTCTGCAGCATCTCGCCAAGAACCGGTAACTTGAGCAGACTGCGGTCGACGATGGCCTGGACCTTCGGCGAACGCTTCCAAGCCTGGACAAGGAAGTAGATGCCGCCGAAGAGGAGGCCGAAGACGATGTACCAGTACTTGACGAAGAAGTCCGACATCGCGATGACCGCCAAGGTCGGTGCCGGCAGATCCGCGCCGAAGCTGGTGAACACGTTCTTGAACGACGGGATCACAAAGATCATGATGATCGCCGTGACTAGGATGGCGACCATGATGATGGAGACCGGATAGAAGAGGGCCTTCTTGATCTTGCCCTTTAGCGCCAGCGTCTTTTCCTGGTACATCGCCAGCCGGTCCAGCAGCGTTTCCAGGATACCCGCCTGCTCGCCGGCAGCCACCAGGTTGCAGAACAAGGCGTCGAAGTAGAGTGGATACTTGCGGAATGCCTGGTTCAGGCTCGTGCCGGTCTCGATGTCCATGCGGATATCGTTCATCAGCCGCGCCATCGAGGGATTGGCGTGGCCGCGACCCACGATGTCAAACGACTGCATCAGTGGCACGCCGGCCCTCAGCATCGTCGATAACTGCCGGGTGAAGAGTGCAAGGTCCTTCGCGGTGATCTTGCGTCCGCGGGAGAACGACTGCTTCTTGATCTTGCTGACCATGACGCCGCGGCGCCGGAGCGAGGCCGCGACGACGGATTCGCCGCCGGCGCGCATTTCGCCCTTGACCACGCGGCCGTTCTTGTCACGCCCCTCCCACTGGAAGACCGATTCCTTGACCTCAACGCGAGGTTTGGCTTTCGCAATTGCTCCGGTGGCCATCGTTCAGTCGCTCCCGACTATCATTCGTTGGTGCATCCCAGTACCTCGTCGATCGACGTGATGCCGGCCTTGACCTTCAGCAGCCCGGACTGGCGCAGATCGCGCACCCCGTTCTTGACTGATTCGCGAGAAATTTCGAGCGCCGTGGCGCTCTTCAGGATCATGTCCTGCATCGTTTCGGTGATCGGCATCACCTGGTAGATGCCGAGGCGCCCCTTGTAGCCGCTGCCCTTGCATTTCTCGCAGCCGACCGCCTTGTAGGGAATCCAGTCGCCCTTCAGGTCCTCGCCGCGGAAGCCGGCGCTGACCAGCGCGTCCTTGGGAACCTCGACTGGCTGCTTGCAGGTGCACAGCTTGCGGGCGAGGCGCTGCGCCGTGATGAGGATGACGCTCGACGCCACGTTGAAAGGCGCCACGCCCATATTCTGCAGTCGCACCAGGGTGGCTGCCGCATCGTTGGTGTGGAGGGTGGACAGCACCATGTGGCCGGTCTGGGCGGCCTTGATCGCGATGTCGGCGGTTTCGAGGTCACGGATCTCACCGACCATGATCACGTCCGGATCCTGGCGCAGGAACGCACGCAGCGCATTCGCAAAAGTGAGGCCTGCCTTTTCGTTGACATTGACCTGGTTGATCCCCGCGAGCTGGATTTCCGCAGGATCCTCAGCCGTCGAGATATTGATGCCCGGCTGGTTCAGGATGTTCAGGCAGGTGTAGAGCGACACGGTCTTGCCGGATCCCGTCGGCCCTGTGACCAGCACCATGCCGTAGGGCCTCTGAACCGCCTCCAGCAGGAGTTCCTTCTGGTCAGGCTCGTAGCCCAGCGCATCGATGCCCAGTTTGGCCTGTGACGGATCGAGAATCCGCATCACGATCTTCTCGCCGAACATCGTCGGCAAGGTGCTGACGCGGAAGTCGATCGCGCGCTGGCCGGAGAGCGCAAGCTTCATGCGGCCGTCCTGCGGCACGCGCTTCTCCGAGATATCGAGCTTGGAGACGACCTTGATGCGCGCTGAGAGACGGTCGCGGATCGCCAGCGGCGGTTGTGCGACCTCGCGCAGGATTCCATCGACACGGAAGCGGACGCGATAGAACTTCTCGTACGGCTCGAAATGCAGGTCCGACGCACCCTCGCCGATGGCGTCCAGCAGCAGCTTCTGCAGGAAGCGGACCACCGGGGCGTCGTCGATCTCCAGTTGCGCGGAGTCGTCAGTGGCTGCCTGGTCCGGGGACTCACCCAGCAGGTCGTCGAAGCTGACGTCGTCGCCGCCCGTCATCTCTTCGAGCTTCTGCCCCACTGATTGCGACTGGGCTTCGACCAGCTTCAGCAACTTGTCGTGTTCGACGACGATGACATCGAGCGCCAGCTGCGTCTGGAACTTGACCTGGTCGAGCGCCGCGAAGTTGGTCGGGTCCGACACCGCGATCGCGAGGCGATTGCCGCGCTTGCGCAGGGCTAGCACGCGCGCGGCTGCGACCAGCTTCCTGTCGATGATGTCGCGCGGCAGTTGCTCCAGATCGAGCGCACTGAGGTCCAGCATCGGATGGCCGAAGGTCTCGGCGGCGAACCTGGCGATCGAACTCGCGCTCAGGCCCGTGACATCGGCCGAATTGGTCAGTTCATCGATGAACTGCATATTCGACTGCGCGGCCTTGCGGGCGAAGTTTTCCGCCCGGTCAGGCCTCAGCTTTCCTTGCTGAACGAGGGCACGCGCGAGACCGGTGAGGGCCCCTGCGGCGGCAGGACCTTGAGTAACGGCGGACATGGGGTGCTGCGGTCCCTGGAGGGTCGAACGAGACCCAAGTTATAGCGGGCAGGCACTTCTCACGAAGCAAAAAGATACTGCCGATAAGGCCCGGATTTGTAAAGCTTAACTCCCGCAAACAAGGCAAGCCGAACGAGCGTTTCAGGTGGCTGCCAGCGCGCTCTGGTTCGCGCCAATTCGTGCCACCCGTGCGCTCCGCACGGCGTGTTCGTCAACATGGAGCACTTCAACCAGTACATCGTCGAAGCGCACGCAGCAGGGCGCATCGGGAATTTCCTCCAGCCGTTCGATCAGCAGGCCGTTCAGCGTCTTTGGCCCATCGAGCGGAAGCTCCAGCGAGAGTCGGCGATTCAGGTCGCGCAGCGTGATGCTGCCATCGACAATGGCGGTCCCGTCGGCACTCCAGTGGAGCCGACCCACGGAAGCCGTTGTGCGTGTCGCGACCTCACCGACGATTTCCTCGATGATGTCCTCGAGCGTCACCAGGCCCTGAACCTCGCCGTACTCGTCAACGACGAGCCCAATGCGCTGCCGGTTGTCCTGAAAATGCTGAAGCTGCTGGAACAGGGGCGTGCCACTTGGAACGAAGTACGGGGGCGAAAGCGTTGCGCGCAATGCTTCGAGAGAAAACTCGCTGCTCGTCAGCGACGGCAGCAACTTCCGCACCAAAAGCACCCCGGTCGTCCGGCTGATGTCGCCTTCGTAGGCAGGGAGCTTGTTGTGGTAGCAGGTTCTGAGCTGGGCCAGCACTTCATCGCGCGATTGCTGCAGATCGATGCCTTCGATCCGTGATCGCGGAATCATTACGTCGTCAACCGAGAGTTCTTCCAGTTCAAACAGGTTCAGCAGAATGCTGCGGTGCTTGCCTGGAATGAAGTTTCCGCCTTCCAGCACCAGCGTCCTCAGCTCTTCTGTGGACAGGCGGTGGCCAGTGCCCTCGCGACTGCCGGGTGGAATTCTCAAGAGAAGGAGCATCGACCGGACAAAGAGATTGACGAACCAGACCACCGGCCTGAACAGCACCAGGAGAGGAGCTAGGGCGTAACTGGCCGGCATCGCGATCTTCTCCGGGAAGGTCGCACCGATGATTTTCGGAGTGATCTCGGCAAAGACCAGAATCAGAAACGTAATCGCCGCCGTGGCCGCGAGCAGCGCCCAGTCGCTGTCACCGACGAGGCGAATCGTCATGGCGGTGACGAGTGCTGTCGCCGCAGCGTTGACGAGGTTGTTGCCCAGCAGGATCGTGCCGAGCAACTTGTCCGTATGGTCGAGCAGTGACTGAACGCGGCGGGCGGAGCGGTGGCCCTCGCGGACCAGGTGGCGCAGCCGCAGGCGATTCAGCGCCATCAGCGCTGTCTCGGAAATCGAGAAGAAGGCCGAAACCAGGAGCAGGACGACGAGCCCGGCCAGCGTGATCCAAAGGGGCAACTCGTCCACGTGCCGCAGCCGCGTTACCCGATCAGGAGATGAGGGAGGAAATTGGTCGGGGTGAGAGGATTTGAACCTCCGACTCCTGCGTCCCGAACGCAGTACTCTACCAGGCTGAGCTACACCCCGACGTCAGTACGTGCCGCTCTGGACCGCTAGCGATCACGCCCAATCGCGAAAGCCAGCAAGTGTAACAAAGATTCCCGATGGTCCGAGGCCGGCAGATCGCGAATGGCCTGCCGTGCGGCGTCGACCTCACGCTCGGCGAGGCGGCCTGAATAGGCGATCGAGCCATTGTCCGTGACGATCCGGGCGATGGCCTCGAAGTCGCCGTTGCCGTCCCGCACCGCCTGTACGACGAGTTCGCGCTGCTCGGGTGCGGCGCTACGCAGGACATGGATCAGCGGCAGCGTAACCTTACCTTCGCGCAGATCGTCACCCAGCCGTTTGCCGATCTCCTCCGTGTGACCGGAATAGTCGAGCATGTCATCCACGATCTGGAACGCGCGGCCCAGGGACGCGCCATAACTTGCGCATCGCTGCTCGGTCGTGGCATCGGCCGCGGCGAGCACGGCCGCGATTCGTGCGCCGGCTTCGAACAGTGTCGCGGTCTTGCGCTCGACGACCTCGAAATACCGTGCCTCGTTGACGGACGGATCGTGGACACTCATCAACTGCAGGACTTCGCCCTCGGCGATGCGGTTTGTTGCATCGGCGAGTATCCGCATGACGCGCAGGTTCCCCGCGTCCACCATCATCTGGAACGCGCGGGAGTAGAGGAAGTCGCCGACCAGGACACTGGCGGCATTCCCGAACATGGCATTCGCCGTGGATCTCCCTCGACGCAGATCCGACTCATCGACGACATCGTCATGCAACAGGGTCGCGGTGTGGATGAATTCGATGACCGCGGCGAGCAGCACATGGGATGTGCCTTTGTAACCGAGTGCCCGCGCAACCAGCAGCACCACGGCCGGGCGCAGGCGCTTGCCACCCGCACCAATGATGTAGTCGGAAATCGTATTGACCAGGGCGACATCGGAGTTCAGCCGTTCGCGGATGACGGCGTCCACGGCCTGCATGTCGGCCGCGATCGGGGCCAGCACGGTCCCGAGGTCCGGAATCGGTCCGCCCAGCCCATTGACATCGAGTCCGGGTCGGGCTAGCGCGGCCTGTGCTGCGAGAGGCGCGCCGTCTTTCAGTGGCTGGGGTACCCGGCTCATCGGAGCATTATAGGAGTGCACCGCGAGGAGTCCGGTCGACAGCCGGTGCGCCGTAACGTTCGGGGTGCCTGGCTAGGGGAGTTTGACTGGGCCGCCACAAAAGTGTGATAATTCAAAGCTTTCCCGCTGGCGTCGTCTGGATTTGGGGCTGGCGGAATTCCGGAATAGCAACGGCGGCGGATTCGGTAAAGGCCGGCAGCGGAATGAGCACGAAGGCGGACCGGTCGGCGCGTTTGTGATGCTCGCAGGTCGTGACGACGGTTGCGCCAACACCGGCCCCGCACGAACGCCCGATGTACTGAGAGAAGCAGGAATATCAAGGATTTTTCGCCTCAGCTCCGGCTGAGCGCAGGAGCGATGATTATGTACGCAGTTATTAAGACCGGCGGCAAGCAGTACCGGGTTGCTGCTGGCGACACGCTGAAGGTGGAATCGCTGCCGGCGGACGTTGGAGCGCAAGTCAAGCTGTCGGAGGTTCTGGCGGTGGTCGACGGCGGCGACCTCAAGGCCGGTAACCCGCTTCTTTCGGGCGCGGCGGTCCTGGCGACGGTGCTGTCGCACGGTCGCGGTGACAAGGTCACGATCTTCAAGATGCAGCGGCGCAAGCATTTCCAGAAGCACGCCGGGCATCGCCAGAACTTCACTGAACTGCGCATCGACTCGATCGCGGCTTGATTGAGCAGGAGCTAACATGGCACACAAGAAAGCAGGCGGTTCATCCCGCAATGGTCGCGACTCCCAGGCCAAGCGTCTGGGCGTCAAGGTCTACGGCGGACAGGGCATTGCGGCCGGCGCGATCATCGTGCGGCAGCGTGGGACCCAGTTTCACGCGGGCGACAACGTCGGCATGGGCCGCGATCACACCCTCTACGCGACGGCCAACGGCACGGTCAAGTTTGAGGTGAGCGGCGCGCAGAACCGACGCGTCGTGAATGTCGTCCCCGCTGCCTGAGCAGTCGCTCGGCGGCATCCGGTTGAATGAAAGCCCTGCCGTCCGCGGCAGGGCTTTTTCTTTGGTGATCCGTTGAAGTTCGTCGACGAAGCAAGGATCGAGGTTACGGCCGGCAAGGGCGGAGACGGCTGCGCCTCGTTTCGCCGCGAGAAGTTCATTCCCAAGGGCGGGCCGGACGGGGGCGATGGCGGCCGTGGTGGCAGCGTCTGGGTGCGCGCCGACCGCAATCTCAATACGCTGATCGACTTTCGCTATGCCCGCCTGCATCGTGCAGGCAACGGCGAGTCCGGACGCGGGGCCGATTGCTACGGCGCCGGTGGCAAGGACATCGAGCTGCGAGTGCCGGTGGGCACGGTGATCTTCGACGAAGAAACCGGGGACGAACTGGCGGACATGGCCCACGATGGCGAGCGTGCGCTGCTGGCGGCGGGAGGGCGCGGCGGTCTAGGCAACCTGCACTTCAAGTCGAGCACCAACCGCGCGCCGCGGCAGTTCACCAAGGGCGAGCCCGGAGAACATCGGGTGCTGCGGCTCGAACTCAGGGTCCTGGCCGACGTTGGATTGCTTGGCCTGCCGAACGCAGGGAAGTCAACCTTCATCCGGGCCGTTTCTAATGCGCGTCCGAAGGTCGCCGATTACCCGTTCACGACGCTGCAGCCGCATCTCGGTGTGGTCCGTGTCGGGCCCGAGCGCAGCTTCGTGCTCGCCGACGTGCCGGGCTTGATCGAAGGAGCGGCTGAAGGCGCCGGCCTCGGCCACCAGTTCCTCCGACACCTGCGTCGAACCGGCCTGCTGCTTCACTTCGTCGACTGCGTCGGCCCCGAGGGGACGGCAGACCCCGTGAAGGATGCCCGCATTATCTCGGCGGAACTGAAGAAGTTCGACCCGACGATGGCACGCAAGCCGCGCTGGTTCGTGCTGAACAAGATCGATCTCGTGTCGACGACGGACCGCGCTGCGCTCGTGGCGGACTTCAAGCGACGGCTCCGTACCAAGTCTCCCGTGTTCACGGTTTCTGCGGCAACAGGGGAAGGCTGCCGCGATCTGGTCGGCGCAGTACAGAAGTTCCTCGATGAGGAGCGGGTGCAACGTGCGCCCGTGCCAGTCGATGGCGGTGCTACGGACGAGGTCGGGTTGTGACCGGGTTTCAGCGGGCGCGGCGGATTGTGGTGAAGGTCGGCAGCAGCCTGGTCACGAACGAAGGCCGCGGACTCGACGCCGAAGCCATCGCGCGCTGGGCGCGACAGATTGCTGACCTGCGGGCCCAGGGCAAGGAGGTCGTTCTTGTTTCGAGCGGTGCCATCGCCGAAGGCATGCAGCGGCTCGGCTGGGCGCGCCGTCCGCAGCAGATTCACGAACTTCAGGCCGCGGCGGCCGTCGGCCAGATGGGCCTGGCGCAGGCCTACGAAACGCAGTTTCGGGCCTTGGGCCTGCACACGGCTCAGGTGCTGCTGACGCATGCGGACCTGGCCGATCGCGCACGCTATCTGAATGCGCGGTCTACGCTTTTCACGCTGCTCGAACTCGGCGTGGTCCCGGTCATCAACGAGAACGACACCGTCGTAACCGATGAAATCAAGTTCGGCGACAACGACACGCTGGCCGCACTGGTGACCAACCTCATTGAGGCCGACGCGCTCGTGATCCTGACCGACCAGGCGGGACTGTTCTCGGCCGATCCTCGCCGCGATCCGACGGCCAGGCTCGTCCGCGCCGCGACTGCAGGCGATCCCGCGCTCGAGTCCATGGCGGGCGGTGCGGGATCCACCATTGCGCGGGGTGGCATGCTGACGAAGGTCCTCGCTGCCAAGCGGGCGGCTCGCAGTGGCGCCCTCACGGTCATCGTGTCCGGCCGCGAGGTCGACGTCTTGCTCCGGTTGGCCGCCGGGGAGGCCATCGGGTCGGAGCTGATGGCGTCCACCGCTGTACTCACGGCGCGCAAGCAATGGCTGGCCGACCATCTGCTATTGAAGGGACGCGTGGTTGTCGACGACGGTGCCGCGCGCGCGCTGGCGTCCGGCGGCAAGAGCCTGCTGCCGATCGGAGTCGTCGAAGTCATTGGGGAGTTTCAGCGCGGCGATGTCGTCGGCTGCGTTACCCAGGACGGGCGGGAGATCGCACGCGGGCTGGTCAACTACACGAGCGGTGATGCGCGCCAGATCGCACGCAAGCCGACCGGCGAAATCCAGGCCACCTTGGGCTACATCGAAGAGCCGGAATTGATACACCGCGACAATCTCGTGCTGCTTTGAGCACGGGCTAGGCTGAGTCTCCCCCGGTCGGAGCCGCGGCTTGCAGCGTGGCGGAGGGCGCATCCGAGCCGGCTTCCGCGCTCGTGCCGAAACGGCCGTTTCGCGGCCGCGACGCTTTCTGGTGCGGCCGCCCCGGCCTGAACACGAAACGCGACAACTCGATCAGCGCCAGCTGGTAGACGTCGCGCTTGAACTCGATCACGGCATCGAGCGGCACCCAGTACTCGTGCCAGCGCCATGCGTCGAATTCCGGATGCGTCGTCGCGCGCAAGCTGACGTCGCAGTCGCGACCCATGAGCCTGAGCAGAAACCAAATCTGCTTCTGCCCGCGGTAGTTCCCGCGAAGGTCGCGCCGTATCCACTGCTCAGGCACGTCATAGCGCAGCCAGTCCCGCGTGCGGCCGACGATCTTCACATGCTCCGACCTGAGGCCTACCTCTTCCCAGAGCTCACGGAACATCGCCTGCTCAGGCGATTCTCCATGCTTGATGCCGCCTTGCGGAAACTGCCACGAATGTTGTTTGACGCGCTTGCCCCAGAAGACCTCGTTGCGGCTGTTGAGCAGGATGATGCCGACGTTCGGGCGGTACCCGTCCTTGTCCAGCATGCCAACCCCTGAACCTTTAGAATCTGCGGCCCATTATAGGGGTCGCATTTTCGCGATCACAACGTTGAAAAGTCCGGTCTTTCCATGCGCGCCAAAGAGTTTCTGATTTCCACGCTGAAAGAGGCGCCGGCCGACGCCGAGGTCCTCAGCCATTCCCTGATGCTGCGCGCGGGGATGATCAAGAAGCTTGCCGCCGGCATCTACACCTACATGCCGATGGGCTTGCGCGTGATCAGGAAGATCGAGGCCATCATCCGCGAGGAGATGAATCGCGCGGGTGCCGTGGAGCTGCTGATGCCGGTGATCCAGCCGGCCGAGCTGTGGATGGAGTCCGGCCGCTGGCACAAGATGGGGCCGGAACTGTTGCGCCTGAAGGACCGGCACGACCGCGATTTCGTCGTGCAGCCGACCAGCGAGGAGGTCGTCGTCGACATCGTCCGCGAAGAGATCCGCAGTTACAAGCAGCTGCCGATCAACCTCTATCACATCCAGACCAAGTTCCGCGACGAGCGGCGCCCGCGCTTCGGTGTGATGCGCGGGCGCGAGTTCACGATGAAGGACGCCTATTCGTTCGATCGCGACGAAGCCGGTGCGATGGCGAGCTACCGTGCGATGTACGACGCGTATGTCCGCATCTTCGAGCGCATGGGCCTGACTTTCCGCGCCGTGGCTGCCGACACGGGCAACATCGGCGGCAAGGCCAGCCATGAGTTCCAGGTGATCGCCGACACCGGCGAAGACGCAATCGCCTATTGCCCGACGTCGGACTACGCAGCCAACGTGGAGATGGCCGAAGCCTTGCCGCTGATCGCCGCGCGCGCGGCGCCGGCCGAACCGCTGGCGAAGACCGCGACGCCGGAAAAGGAGAAGTGCGAAGACGTCGCCGCATTCCTTGGATTGCCGCTCGCGCGGACGGTCAAGTCGATCGTGCTGGCGGTCGACACTGCGACGGGAGATGAGCCGGCACCGGCGGAAATCTGGCTGGTGCTGATTCGGGGTGATCACGAACTCAACGAGATCAAGGTCGGCAAGGTCGATGGCCTGAAGGGCGGTTTTCGCTTCGCCACGGAGGCTGAGATCGTCGACACCTTTGGCTGCAAGCCCGGGTACCTGGGTCCGATCTGCACGCGCCGGCCGGTGCGCGTCGTGGCTGACCGTACCGTGGCCAACATGAGCGACTTCGTCAGCGGTGCCAACGACGAGGGTTACCACTACACCGGCGTCAACTGGGGAAGAGATCTGGCCGAGCCGGTCGTGGCGGACGTGCGCAGCGTCGTCGCCGGTGATCCGTCGCCCGACGGCAAGGGCGTACTTGCGATCCAGCGCGGCATCGAAGTCGGTCACGTATTTGCCGGCCTGCCCTACCCGGAGCAGATGAATCTCAGCTTCATCGACGAGGACGGTCAGTCCAAGCGCATGCTGATGGGCTGCTATGGCATCGGGGTTACTCGGTTGCTTGGAGCGGCGATCGAGCAGAACAACGACGCCAAGGGGATCATCTGGCCCGCTGCGCTGGCACCTTTCGCGGTGGTCATCACGCCCGTCGGCTATGGCAAGTCCGAAGCAGTGCGCCAGGCCGCCGACCATCTCTATGAAGAACTGCGCGCCGCGGGTGTCGATGTGCTGCTCGATGACCGCGACGAACGCCCGGGTGTGATGTTTGCCGAGATGGAGCTGATCGGTATTCCGCACCGGATCACGGTCGGCGAGCGGGCGCTCAAGAACGGTCAGATCGAGTACGTCGATCGGCGCACGCTGCAAGCGGCGCTGGTGCCGCTGGCGGACGCCTACGGCTTCGTGCGCGGACTGCTTCCCCGCGCGTGAGCGCACCGACGCGTCCCGGTCGTCGCGGTTTCCTGTTCGCCCTTGGCGCACTGGCGCTCGTGCCGGAGGCGGCCCGGGCAGGTGCCCAGAAGTACGAACCGCTGTCCGATTCGGTCCGGGTGGCACTGGCCAGCCAGATCGCCGACAGTCGGCCGCCTGAACGCACGTTCGCGACGATCGATGAGCGCATTGCCTACCTGGCCTGGCTGGGCGAGATGTCCGAGCGCTTGCGCGGGCGCATCGGGGATTACACAGCGCGGGTCGAGTTCCTGAAGACGCTCGACTACGAAGCCACGCGCGCCGGTCTCGATCGCCAACTGGTGCTTGGCCTGATCACGGTGGAAAGCAACTTTCGCAAGTACGCCGTCTCGGTGGCGGGCGCGCGTGGATTCATGCAGGTGATGCCCTTCTGGACAAAGCTCATCGGCGACGGCGAGCCGCGGCGGCTCTTCGAGATGCGAACCAATCTGCGCTATGGCAACGTGATCCTGCGGCACTACCTGGATATCGAAAAGGGGGATCTGTTCATGGCGCTCGGCCGTTACAACGGCAGCCGAGGTCGCCCGCAGTACCCCAATGCGGTGCTGGCCGCCTGGCACGGGCGCTGGCATTACGAGCCGACCGCGCGGCCGGTCGTACCTGCAGCGCCGAGGGTCTGAGTCAGCGCCGGGGCATCCCGGGCATATTGGGCAAGCCGCGCAGCGCGCCAAGGCCACGCATCATCTTGGCCAACCCGCCCTTTTTCATCTGCTTCATCATCGACTGCATCTGCTCGAACTGATTGAGCAGCCGGTTGACTTCCTGCACCGGGACGCCCGCACCGGAAGCGATGCGGCGCTTGCGCGACGCCTTGATGAGTTCCGGCTTCGCACGCTCGCCGGGCGTCATCGAGGAGATGATGCCTTCGATGCGGCGGATCTGCTTTTCGCTGTCTGCCGCATTTACCTGGCCCGCAGCCTGCGCGAACTGCGCGGGCAGCTTGTCCACCAGGCCGGCCAGTCCGCCCATCTTGCGCATCTGACCGACCTGTTCCCGGAAGTCGTTCAGGTCGAATCGCTCCCCGGACTGCATGCGGCGCGCGAACTTCTGCGCACTGTCGACGTCGACTGCCTTTTTCACATCCTCGACCAGGGAGACGATGTCGCCCATGCCAAGCACGCGCCCCGCCATGCCGGCGGGGTTGAAGCGCTCGAAGCCCGAGAGCTTCTCGCCGACGCCGACGAACTTGATCGGCTTGCCGGTGACCTGGCGTACCGACAGTGCCGCCCCGCCACGCGAGTCGCCGTCCAGCTTGGTGAGAATGACGCCCGTCAAGGGCAGGCGATCCGCAAATGCCCTGGCCGTGTTGACGGCGTCCTGTCCCAGCATTGCGTCAACGACGAACAGGGTCTCGATCGGCGTCAGCCGCTGCTCGAGCGCGGCGACTTCCTGCATCATGGCTTCATCGATCGCCAAGCGCCCGGCGGTGTCGACGATCAGGACATCGAAGAACTGCCGCTTGGCGTGGTGCAGTGCGCGATCGGCGATATCGATCGGCGCATCACCCACGGCGGACGGGAAGAACTCGGCGTCCGCCTGGCCCGCCACGGTGCGCAGCTGTTCGATGGCGGCCGGGCGGTAGACGTCGGTCGACACCAGCAGGACCTTCTTCTTGCGCTCGTCATGCAGCCACTTGGCGAGCTTGCCCGCCGTTGTCGTCTTGCCGGCCCCCTGCAGGCCGGCGAGAAGGATCACTGCCGGTGGCTGGGTCGCCAGCGAAAGGTCGCGCGCCTCGTCGGAGAGGTCGCCTCCCATCAGCTGCGTCAGCTCACGCTGAACGACGCCGACCAGCGCCTGCCCCGGCGTCAGGCTGCCGACGACCTCTTCTCCGAGCGCCTGCTCCTTGATGCGAGCGATGAAGTCGCGCACGACAGGCAGCGCGACGTCGGCCTCGAGCAATGCCACGCGGACCTCGCGCAGCATGTCCTGCATGTTCTGTTCGGTCAGTCGTGCCTGGCCACGCATCGTCTTGACGACGCGCGCCAGCTTGGTGGTCAGCTGTTCGAGCATGGAACGAAAGAGAGTGGGGCGGGGCAGCGCATGGTATAAATCTTCATGCCTCTGCGCTCCGAGTGGCTCGTATTGTACGGCGCCGTCGTCGCGCTTTACCTCCTGGTGACCTGGCGGGAGTGGACGACGCTCAGCACGAGTTCGCAGCGTCTGCCGATCTGGCCCAGCGTCATCCTGGCGGTCGCCTTTGGCCTGCACGGAGTCCTGCTTTGGCAGGCGATCATCGGACCCGAGCAGTTCCGGTTCGGCTTTGCCCATGCCCTCTCCGCCACGCTCTGGCTGACGGTCCTGATCGTCTGGGCTGAGAGCTACTTTTCGGCCTCGCGCGGCCTGTTGCTGCTGGTGCTGCCACTGGCGGCGGTCGCGTCGGGGCTTCCGGTCCTGTTTCCGGGCTCGGTACTCGGGCCGGCCACCGTGTCGCCCGTGTTCCGGCTCCATTTGTTGCTCGCCATCCTTGCCTACAGCCTGTTGACGATCGCAGCGATGCAGGCACTGCTAATGGCGACGATCGACCGGCGCCTGCATGGTGATGTGCTCGGCGAGCGTTCTCGAATGGCACGCTTCCTGGACCGCCTGCCACCGCTGCTGGCGATGGAAACCGTGCTGTTCCGCCTGATCACGGCGGGCTTCGTGCTGCTGACGGCTACGCTCGCTAGCGGGGTCTTTTTCTCCGAACAGCTTTTCGGCCGACCGCTACGCTTGGATCACAAGACAGTGTTCACGATTGCTGCGTGGGGTGTCTTTGGCGGCCTGCTGATGGGGCGCATCTTCTTTGGCTGGCGCGGGCGCACGGCGTTGCGATGGACGCTGATCGGGTTCGCGATGCTGATGCTGGCCTATGTCGGCAGCCGTTTTGTGCTCGAAGTCTTGCTGGGACGGGTGTGATGAGCAGGATCCTTTTTTTCGTGCTGCTTGCCTTGTTGGCCTATGTGGGATGGCAATGGATGCAGCGCGCGGCTCGCCGCCAGACAAAGGCGCGCGACGATGCCAAGCCGCTGCCGCAAGCCATGGTGAGCTGCGCGGCGTGCGGGCTGCATTTGCCACGGCAGGAGGCGCTGGTCCTCGGTGACCGGTACTTCTGCTGCGAAGAGCACCGCCGGCGCGGTAGTTCCTGAATTTCCGGATGGCCGACATCGAGTCGCATGCCCTTGAGCGTGCCGCGGGCGGACCGGACGAACCGCCGTGGCGCACTCTGGAATATTTCGCGACGACGCGCGTGGTTGTCGCGAGCGCTTTGGTCCTCGGTGCCGCGGCGGTCGGCCTGCGGCAGGCGGGAGGGGCTGCGCCGACGCACTCGGCGCTGTTCCTGGCGCTGGGCTATTTCGCCGGCGCAGCGCTTTTCGCCGGCCTGGCCCTTTACTGGCGCCGCCACTTCCGGGCCCAGGTTTTCGGCCAGCTGGCCGTCGACATGGCAGCGGTGACGGCGCTTGTAGTCTCGGCCGGAGGCGTGGCCTCGGGTTGGGTCATCCTCTATCTGTTGCCGTTGGCCGGGGCATCGCTGCTGCTGCCTCCGCTGCAGGTCTTCTTTGTGTGTTCGGTCGCGGTGATCGCGATCCTGATCGATGCCGGGCTGCGCGCACTGGCGGCGGAGTCGGGCGACTCGCTGCTGTTCCAGTCCGGGATCTTCGGCGCGGCGCTGTTTGCGGTCTCGGCGCTGTTGCGGGCGCTCAGTGCCCGGCTGGCGAGCCAGGAGCAACTCGCGCGCAGTCGCGGTCGCGACTTGCAGAACCAGCTTGCGATCAACCGACTCGTCATCGCCCAGATGGACGAAGGTGTCATCGTGGTCGACCGTGCGGGCTGCGTGCGCGCGAACAATCGCGGTGCGCGCCGGATGCTGGGGCTCGATTCCGCGGCGCAATTGACGGGCAAGCGACTGGCAGAGATTCCTGCGGCGAGCGAACTGGCGGTTGCCTTTTCCGCCTGGAGCGAGGGTGGCCGCAGCGAGGGGTTGTGGTCGAACACCATCGTTCCGACCGCTGAAAGCGGCGCCGCCGTCGCACCGGAGGCACGCCTGCGTGCGCGCTTCGCACGTCCATCGTCGGCGGCGAGCGATGAATTTGTGATCTTCATCGAGGACGTGCGCGACGTCGAGGATCGCGCACAGCAGTTGAAGCTGGCGGCCATGGGCCGGCTGACGGCGTCGATCGCACACGAGATCCGCAATCCGCTGGCCGCCATTAGCAACGCCGGGCAGCTGCTGAGCGAGGATGCGCGCGACCCGGTACTGAAGCGTCTCGCCACCATCGTGCGCGAAAACACGCAAAGGCTCAATCGGCTGGTCGAGGACGTATTGCGCGTCGCGCGCCGTGAGCCGCCGCTGGGTGACGAGATCGACCTCTCGGACTTCGTCCGCGAATTCCTGGCCGAGTTCGTCCGCGACCGGGGACTCGCCCCATCGACGATCGGTGCCCAGCTTGCGCCAGACCAGCGAGTCAAGTTCGAGCAGTCGCATCTGCGGCAGGTGCTCTATAACCTTGTCGACAATGCTTTGCGCTATGCGACGGGTAGCCCGGGCAGCGTCTGCGTGATCGTCGAGCCAGCGCCCGAGGGCGACCGGCCGCAACTCTGGGTGCTTGACGATGGACCCGGCGTCCCCTTCGAAGCGCGCACGGGGCTGTTCGAGCCGTTCTTCACCACCCGCAACCAGGGCACGGGGCTGGGCCTGTATCTCGCCCGCGAGTTCTGCGTGACCAACCGGGCCGAGCTTGCCTACGCCGCGCGCCGGGAGGTCGACGGCAGTACGCGCGAAGGGTTCCTGTTGCGCTTCGGACAGGGTGCGCGCGTCGACGCCAGCCTGCACGGATTCCTCGATACGATCCCGGTTCGATGAACGAAGTCCAGCGTTCCGAAGCCCCCCGATCGCCGGTGAGCCGGCGCTCGCCTGCGGTGCTCGTCGTCGACGACGAGGCGGACCTGCGCGAGCTGTTGTCGCTCACGCTGCTGCGCCTCGGGCTGGACGTGGACACGGCGGAATCGGTATCGGCGGCGCGTTCGCTGCTCGCGCGCAACCGGTACTCACTGTGCCTGACCGACATGCGCTTGCCTGACGGCACCGGCCTTGAGCTGGTACGCGAGGTCGCGCAGTCGTCCGGCCCGCCGATTGCCGTGATCACCGCGTACGGCAGCGCCGAGAACGCCGTGGCCGCGCTGAAGGCGGGTGCCTTCGATTACCTGACCAAGCCGGTCGATCTCGACCAGTTGAGGCTGCTGGTCCGTTCGGCGGTGCGCGACGCAAACGGGGCGCCAGTTGGCAGTGGCGATGCGGGTCGCGAGCCCTTGCCGGCGGCGGATCGACTGGTCGGTTCGACGCCGGCGATGCAGCAGATGCGCGCCCTCATCGAGCGGCTCGCACGCAGCATGGCGCCGGTGGCCATTTGCGGCGAATCGGGCAGCGGCAAGGAACTGGCGGCGCGTGCGATCCACGAGTCCTCGGCGAGGCGCGCGCAGCCGTTCGTGGCGGTCAATTGCGGCGCCATTCCAGAAACGCTGATGGAGGCCGAGTTCTTCGGCTATCGCAAGGGAGCCTTCACTGGTGCCGAGCGGGACCGCGACGGTTTTTTCCAGGCAGCGGCGGGCGGCACGCTGTTTCTTGACGAAGTCGCCGACCTGCCGCTCGCCATGCAGGTCAAGCTGCTGCGCGCGATCCAGGAGAGGCGTGTTCGCAAAATTGGATCGCCGACCGAGGAATCCGTCGATGTACGGCTGGTCAGCGCCACGCATCAGGATCTCGCTGCGTTGGTGGCGGCGGGGCGCTTCCGGCAGGACCTTTTTTACCGGCTCAACGTCATCGAGCTCCGGGTGCCGCCCCTGCGCGAGCGGCTCGACGACATCGAGCTGCTGGCCAATACCATCCTCGCCCGCATTGCGGCGCGGACCGGTGGACCTGCCGCGCGCCTGTCTCCCGCCGCTCTGGCGGCACTGAAGCACTATCGCTTCCCGGGCAACGTGCGCGAGCTCGAGAACGTCCTGGAGCGGGCGGTCGCGCTTTCGGGCGACGACGTGCTGATGGCCGACGACCTGCTGTTGCCGGGGCCGGGAGTCGACCTGCCGCTCGAGGCCGAGCCGGTCCCGGTCGATGACGGTTCCGCCGCCGCCGAGACAGACGAAGACAACGTCGATGCTTCCTACGACATGGTCGACGGCGTGCCGTCGTCGTTGCCGGCGTTCCTCGACGAGCACGAGCGCAGCGCCATCCGCACGGCATTGGCGAAGACGCGCTACAACCGCACGGCGGCCGCCCAGCTCCTGGGGATCACCTTCCGGCAGCTGCGCTATCGGATGCAGCGGCTGAACATCAAGTGACTTTCCGGTGAGCCGGGCGCGACTCGGGGAGTTACGCCCGCCTGCCGGCGCGATACTTCGCAGGCCATGCCGCATTCACTTCTCTACGTAGCAGCGGACGGGTGGGTCGCCGGAATCGACCGCCTGCGTTCGCCCAACGCGGACGCCCGGCCCCCGGAGGCTCGCGTCAGCCTGGTTGTGATCCACAACATCAGCCTGCCCCCGGGCTGCTATGGCGGCGGCTTTGTCGAACGCCTGTTTCTGAATCAGCTCGATGCCGGCACGGACGGGTTCCTCGCGCGCGTGGCGGATGCCCGCGTCTCGGCGCACTTCTTCATCGACCGCAGCGGGCGCTGTATCCAGTTTGTCTCGTGTCTCGATCGCGCCTGGCATGCTGGCGCCTCGGTGTTCCGGGGGCGGCAGCGTTGTAACGACTTCTCGGTCGGCATCGAACTCGAAGGCTCGGACTTCGAGCCCTACGCGGACGCACAGTACGTCGGGATCAACGCACTGCTGCCTGCGCTCGCGGCCGCGTATCCGCTCGAAGCCGTCGTCGGGCACAGCGACATCGCGGCCGACCGCAAGACGGACCCCGGCCCGTTCTTTGATTGGGGCCGTCTCGGTGTGTCGTCCGGCCTGATCGCGCGTTGAGTTCCTGCGTGTCCGGGTTTGCCCGCGCACCCTTGCGTGTGCGCTGCCGCATGGCTACCTGTTGAAGTCCGGCAAAAGTTTCCCTATGATGCGCGGACACTAAAACTAGTGCTCGCAAGTAGTGACACCACAACATGTTGTGGTTGTCGCCGAGGCCAAGAACCCCGGCGACTGACGGGCACGGGCCAGTCCAAGCGGCGGAAAGCGGGTCCCTGTGTGCGGTGGCGCAATGCCGCGCGCGCAGGGGTAGCGAAGGCAGACGACAACCAGGACGGCTAGCGCTTGTGGTTGCGGCAGCAAGAAAGGCCGCTTACTGCGCTCCGTCTTCGGGTGCAAGGAGCATCGGAGGGTTTATGCAGTTTCAGCAGTCGACGTCCCCTGCGGCCGTCGGACCGGCGGCGCTTCTCGCGCCTGTCGAAGGTGGTGGCAGCGTGACCGGCGTACAGGCGACGTCCTATGGCGACTACAAGGTCATCCGGCGCAATGGCGCTGTTGTGGCCTTTGAGCCGTCGAAGATCGCCGTGGCGATGACCAAGGCATTCATCGCCGTGCGCGGCGGCCAGGGTGCCGCATCGGCGGCGATCCGGGAACAGGTCGAGAAGCTCACGTCCAGCGTCGTGACGGCACTGCTGCGTCGGCAGCCGGCGGGCGGCACGTTCCATATCGAAGACGTGCAGGACCAGGTCGAGCTCTCGCTGATGCGCGACGGTGCGCACGATGTTGCGCGGTCCTACGTCCTGTACCGCGAGCGGCGTTCGCAGGAACGTGCCGCGGCGCGGCAGACGACGGTCGCAGCGGCCGCCCCGGCGCTGTCGATGGTGGAAGAAGGCCGCCGAGTGCCGCTCGACATGTCGCGCATCGAGGCACTCGTGCGTGCCGCGTGCGACGGCCTGTCGAAATACGTCACCCCGGAGGCGATTCTGGGGGAGACCTTCAAGAATCTGTACGACGGCGTCCCGATCGAGGAAGTCCATAAGTCCGCGATCCTGGCCGCCCGCGCACTGATCGAGAAGGACCCTGCCTACTCCTACGTCACCGCGCGACTTCTGTTGCACACGATGCGGCGAGAAGCGCTGGGCGAGGAAGTCGCCCAGGCGGCGATGGTCGAGCGCTACGCCGAGTACTTCCCCAAGTTCATCCGCTACGGCATCGAGGCGGAATTGCTGGATGAGAAGCTCGCGCTCTTCGACCTGAAGAAGCTCGCTGCCGCGCTCAGACCCGAGCGCGACCTCCAGTTCAATTACCTCGGCCTGCAGACGCTTTACGACCGCTACTTCCTGCACCACGAAGGCCGGCGCTTCGAACTCCCGCAGGCGTTTTTCATGCGTGTGGCGATGGGTCTGGCGCTGAACGAGATCGACCGCGAGGCGAGGGCGATCGAGTTCTATGAAGTGCTGTCGACGTTCGACTTCATGAGCTCGACGCCAACGCTGTTCAATGCCGGCACCCGCCACTCCCAGCTGTCGTCGTGCTACCTGTCGACGGTCAGCGATGACCTCGACGGCATCTACGAGGCGATCAAGGAGAACGCGCTGCTCGCCAAGTACGCCGGCGGGCTGGGCAACGACTGGACGCCGGTTCGTGCGCTCGGCAGCCACATCAAGGGCACGAACGGCAAGAGCCAAGGAGTGGTGCCGTTCCTGAAGGTGGTCAATGACACCGCGGTCGCGGTCAACCAGGGCGGCAAGCGCAAAGGCGCAGTGTGCTGCTACCTCGAGACCTGGCACCTCGACATCGAGGAATTCCTGGAGCTCCGGAAGAACACCGGCGACGACCGTCGCCGCACACACGACATGAACACCGCGAACTGGATTCCGGATCTGTTCATGAAGCGTGTGATGGAGGGTGGCGACTGGACGTTGTTCTCGCCGTCAGACTGCCCCGACCTGCACGACAAGACCGGCAAGGCATTCGAGGAGGCATACACGCGCTACGAGGAAAAGGCGGCGCGGGGGGGCCTGAAGCTCTTCAAGAAGGTCCCGGCGCTGCAGCTGTGGCGCAAGATGCTCTCGATGCTCTTCGAGACCGGGCATCCGTGGATTACCTTCAAGGACGCCTGCAACCTGCGCTCGCCGCAGCAGCACGTCGGGACGATCCACAGCTCCAACCTCTGTACCGAGATCACGCTCAACACCTCCGGCAGCGAGATCGCCGTGTGCAATCTCGGCTCGGTCAACCTGCCGGCGCACATGAGGCCCGACGGCAAGGGCGGCTACATGCTGGACCAGGCCAAGCTGAAGAAGACCATCAGCACGGCCATGCGGATGCTCGACAACGTCATCGACATCAACTACTACGCGGTGCCGAAGGCGCGCAATTCGAACGTGCGGCATCGCCCGGTCGGGCTGGGCATCATGGGTTTCCAGGACTGCCTGCACATGACGCGCACGCCGTACGCGAGCGACGCGGCCGTGGAGTTCTCCGATCGCAGCATGGAGGCTGTCTGTTACCACGCGTACTGGGCCTCGACCGACCTGGCGGAGGAACGCGGCCGGTACTCGTCCTTCGGCGGCTCGCTGTGGGACCGCGGCATCCTGCCGCAGGACTCGCTCGGGCTGCTCCGCGAAGAACGCGGAGGCTACGTCGACGTCGACATGAGTTCGACGATGGACTGGGACGCCCTGCGCGCCCGGATTAGGCAGGTCGGGATGCGCAATTCGAACTGCGTGGCGATTGCTCCGACCGCGACGATCTCCAACATCATCGGTGTCGACGCCTGCATCGAGCCCACGTTCCAGAATCTGTTCGTGAAGTCGAACCTTTCGGGCGAGTTCACGGTGGTCAACGAGCACCTGGTGCGCGATCTGAAGCGCCTCGGCCTGTGGGACGAGGTGATGGTCTCGGACCTGAAGTACTTCGACGGGTCGCTCGCCAAGATCGATCGGGTGCCGGCCGAAGTCCGGGAACTCTATGCCACCGCCTTCGAGGTGGAACCGAAGTGGCTCATCGAGTGCGCGGCCCGGCGGCAGAAGTGGATCGACCAGGCGCAGTCGCTCAACATCTATATGGCAGGCGCCTCCGGCAAGAAACTGGACGAGACCTATCGGCTGGCGTGGCAGCGGGGTCTGAAGACCACCTACTACCTGCGGACTATCGGCGCTACGCACGCCGAGAAGTCGACCACGACCCGGACCGGCCAGTTGAACTCCGTGACTTCCGACATGGGAGTCTCGGCGATGCCGGACGCCGAAGGCAAGGTCTGCATGCTGAAACCCGGTGACCCTGGCTTCGCCGACTGCGAAGCCTGCCAGTGATGCACAACACAGACAAGACAGAGGAGTAGTCAAGCATGCTGGCCTGGGAAGACAACCCCGCACCACTGGCACCGCAGCCCGCCCTGCAGTCCGCCGTTCCGTTGGTCGGACCGGTGGATCCGGCACCGGAGAAAGCGGCGCCGGATCTCCGGCGGGTCAATGCCGCCGACAAGCGGATCATCAACGGGGCCACTGACGTCAATCAGCTGGTGCCGTTCAAGTACAAGTGGGCCTGGGAGAAGTACCTCTCCACCTGCGCCAACCACTGGATGCCGCAGGAAGTGAACATGTCGCGCGATATCGGCCTGTGGAAGGATCCGAACGGATTAACGGAGGACGAGCGCCGGCTGGTCAAGCGCAACCTCGGCTTCTTCGTGACCGCCGACTCGCTCGCCGCCAACAATATCGTGCTGGGAACCTACCGCCACATCACGGCTCCGGAGTGCCGGCAGTTCCTGCTGCGCCAGGCGTTCGAAGAGGCGATCCACACGCACGCCTACCAGTACATCGTCGAGTCGCTCGGGCTGGACGAAGGCGAGATTTTCAATGCCTACCATGAGATCGACTCGATCCGGGACAAGGACGAGTTCCTGATTCCGTTCATCGACACGCTGACAGACCCGCACTTCAAGACCGGGACCATCGAGAACGACCAGGCGCTGCTGCGCAGCCTGATCGTCTTCGCCTGCCTGATGGAGGGACTGTTCTTCTATGTCGGGTTCACGCAAATCCTGGCGCTGGGTCGGCAGAACAAGATGACGGGGGCCGCGGAGCAGTACCAGTACATCCTGCGCGACGAGTCGATGCACTGCAACTTCGGCATCGACCTGATCAACCAGATCAAGCTCGAGAACCCCCAGCTCTGGACGCCGCAGTTCCGGGAGGAAGTCCGGGGGCTCTTCAAGAAGGCCGTCGATCTCGAGTACGCCTACGCCGAGGACACGATGCCGCGTGGCGTGCTGGGCCTCAACGCGCCGATGTTCAAGGGCTACCTGCGCTACATCGCCAACCGCCGTGCGCAGCAGATCGGCATCGAAGCGCTCTTCCCGCAGGAAGAGAACCCGTTCCCGTGGATGAGCGAAATGATCGATCTGAAGAAGGAGCGCAACTTCTTCGAGACGCGCGTCATCGAGTATCAATCGGGCGGTGCGCTCTCGTGGGACTGAAGTGAAACAGATCACATCGAAGTGTTGAGGCAACGCGCGAACGAAAAAGAAGTGGGTCAAATCACACACAATTCGTTCATCGATGCAAAAAAATCTTGCGATCGATTTCGATTGCGAGTAAAAAGCGAACCGTTAATTAGTAGCTCGATCGATGTTTGGAGTTGTGCATCACGCCGGCATCGATCAAACACTGAATTGACCACAGACAGTCACAGTCGACCAGTAAACGCAGAGGACCACGCTCCAAAGCAGATCGAGACCCCGGTGTCTTGGGGGATTGTTCCCGTCGCGAAATCGACCCTGTCCTGTGCCAAGCCGTTCGTGCTTGCCGCCTCTTCTCCGAACGCCGGACCTGTTCCGGCGTTTTTCTTGCGCGCGCGTTCCGCCATGCGGCCTCGCGTGCGCCGTGCCGAATTCATCAGCGTCAGCGGTCAGTGCGCTGCACGTTCCGCGCTCAGCTCGGATATGCGGATCAAACGCATTTCTGGGGGTGCCGCGGCGACAGAGCATCTGCGTGCGCCGATGAATAGCCCGACTGGCGGTACCTCCGCGCAGCGGGTTTCATTCTCGATACCTCAACGTTGAAACTGAAGGAGATACACATGGCCACGAAGAAAGCTGCCAAGAAGACCGCGAAGAAAGCCACCAAGAAGCCCGCCAAGAAGGCCGCGAAGAAGACCGTAAAGAAGGCTGCCAAGAAGACCGCGAAGAAGGCTGCCAAGAAGACCGCGAAGAAGGCCAAGAAGTAGTCATCGCGGAAACTGCGTAGCGCTCACCGGCTGCCTTCGGGCAGCCGGTGTGGCATTCCAGCCCGCGTTCGAGGCACGAATTCGCGCTCGGACCGGAATGCGCTGTCGCTAGGCACTTCACGCCATTCTCTTTAGGAGACTGACATGGCAACGAAGAAAGCCGCCAAAAAGCGCGCCGTCAAGAAGGCCGCGACCAAGGCGAAGGTGAAAAAAGCCGCCAAGAAAGTCAAAAAGGCGGTCAAGAAAGCCAAGGTCAAGCGCGCCGTCAAGAAGGCTGTGACCAAGGCGAAAGTGAAACGGGCGGCCAAGAAGGTGAAAAAGGCCGTCAAGAAGGCAGCAACCAAGGCGAAGGCGAAAAAGGCCGTCAGGAAAGTCAAGAAGGCCGTTGCCAAAGCCAAGGTCAAGAAAGCTGTCGTCAAGGCCAAGGCAAAAGTAGTGAAGGCGGTTCAGGCGGTGAAGGTTGCCGTCGCGCCGAAGCCTGCGCCGAAACCCGCACCGAAGCCTGCGGCTGCACCGGCGCCTGCGCCGGCGACGCCGTCGACCGCTGCAGCGCCGGGTGCAAAGACTGCGCTGAATCCGGCGGCGGCCTGGCCGTTCCCGACTGGTAGCCGTCCGTAGCGGATCGCCGCAGTGCCAGACACGGGCGCGGACTTCCGCGCCCGTTTTTTTGGTGCCTCTCCTGCGCGGACGCCTTCGTTGCCGCGGCTACAATGCCGCTCGCCCTGTCACCGGATAGCCCATGCTTTTCGTCGATATTGCGCGCGCGCTGCTGGACATCATTGGTTCGCTGCTGGTTGGGGTCCTGCTGCTGCGGTGCTGGGCAACGTTCATCGGGATGCCGGCGCGCAACCCGCTCGCGCACTTCTCACGTGTATTGACGGACTGGCTGGTCCGGCCGCTGGCAAGGCTGGTGCCCGGGCGCGGTCGCGTCGAGTGGGCAGCGCTGCTCGCCGCGTTGCTGCTGAGCTTTGCGATCATCGTGCTCAAGGTGATGGTGGTCGGGCAGAGTCTGGCCTGGGACCTGGTGCTGATCGAGTCCCTGCGCCAGCTGCTCAACTGGGCGCTGACCCTGGTCATCTGGGTCACGCTGATCTACGTCATCATCAGCTGGGTGAATCCACTCGCACCGGTGGCGCCCGCTCTTTCGATGCTGCTGCGGCCACTGCTGGCGCCGATTCAGCGCATCCTTCCGGTCCTGGGCGGGATCGACCTGTCGCCGATGGTGTTGCTGATCATCGTCTACGTGCTGCAGATGGTCGTCGCACGGGTCGTGATCTGATGCCGGCCTGCGTCACGCGCGGCGCCGACTACCAGGGCCGGTAGCCGAAGGCCTCGAAAAAGCGCTGTGCGATCGAACTGCGATCGGCGACGTAGTTCTGCGCGCCGCTCGCCTCGATCTTGATCGCACCCATGACCGCTGCCAGGCGGCCGGTCGTTTCCCAGTCGAGGCTGTTCGCGATGCCATAAAGCAGTCCGCCGCGATAGGCATCGCCGCACCCGATCGGATCGACCAGCGCCTGGGCCTTGGCGACCGGCACGTGCAGCGTTGATCCGCCCACGTAGATGTCCGAGCCCTCCGCGCCGCGGGTCACGACGAGCGCCTTGACGCGCCCGGCGAGCTCGGGCAACGACTGGCGTGTGCGCTCGACGACGACCCGGGCCTCGTAGTCATTGAGGGTGACATAGGCCGCGCGTGCAATGAACCACAGGAGTTCCTCGCCGTTAAAGAGCGGCATCGCCTGTCCGAGGTCGAAGATGAACGGAATCCCTCGTTCGGCGAACTGTTGTGCGTGCTGTTGCATGCCGTCGCGCCCATCGGGAGCGACGATCCCCAGTTCGATGCCGCCGTCCGCGGGCACCGAGTTCAGATGTGACTGCCCCATGGCGCCCGGGTGAAAGGCGGTCAGCTGGTTGTCGTTGAGATCGGTCGTGATGAAAGCCTGTGCCGTATAGCTGCCGGGCACGGAGATCACATGGCGACGATCGATACCGAGAGCATCGAGCCGTTCCAGATACGGCGCGGCATCGTCGCCGACGGTGGCCATCGGCACCGGCTCGCCACCCAGGCACTTCAGGCTGTAAGCGATGTTCCCGGCGCAACCGCCAAACTCCCGCTTCATCTCGGGGACGAGAAAGGAAACATTCAGGATATGGACCTGGTCCGGAAGGATGTGGTCGGCAAAGCGGCCCTGGAAGACCATGACCGTGTCGTACGCGATGGAACCGCAGATGAGTGTGCGCATGAAGCTTTCTGTGAAGTTAGGGCGCAGGGCCGGCCGGGCCGGACGCCCGGCAAGCTATCTATATATAGAAGGGGTAGACGAGGAAGCCGGCTGCCTGGACGCCTCGGGTCTCGAAGAAGACTCGGATCGTCATGTCGGCGCCCGCTCCCAGGCCTTCGTCGATTCGGGACCTCGGCTCGCCGGCCGCTGTGAGGTAATCGGCCGGCGTGAAGACTTTGCGTGCCACCGGACGGTTCAGCGTGTCGCTCAGCGTCACTTCGAGTGCCGGCAGAGCCTGCGTGAAACCGGCGCGATTGCGGATCACCGCCGTGAGTTCGAGCACGTCGGTGCCCGGGATTGCCTGCAGTTCGCTGCCGATCACGGCCAGCTGGTCGGGCTGTGTCGGCCAGCCGATCGTGCAGCCGAACGCCTGGCACAGTTGAACGAGCGCCGGGCGGGTCTCCGGCCAGCGTGTTAGCAGCTCGGAGCGATAGACCACCGCAAGCTGCACCGCCGCCAGCAGCACGAGCAAAAGTGTGCCGCCGCCAAACACGATCGAGAACCCCCGGCGCGGAGGCCGTGCCGCTGCGCGGACGAACTCGGGCTCCTCCTGCACGGACGCGGGCTCAGCAACGGGCTCGACGGCCGGCATTTCGATCACCTCAATGCCTTCTAGCGCGGCGCCTTCCGTTTCGATGGGCGGAGGAGCGGCTTCGGTCGCCATCAAGGTCGGCACACCGGCGGCCGATGCGCTGAGCGCGGCGTTATCCGGTGACCGGGTTGACGGCTGAACAACGGGCGCGGACGCCGGCTTCAGCGGCAGCGTCTGCGAGATTGTCGCCACGGGTGCGGCGCCGGGCGCAATGCGCAGTGTTGTTGCGGGCCCAAGCACCTTGCGCTTGCGCTCCGCGGCAGCGCTTGCGCGGTCGGTGGCGGGCGACACCGGTGTGCGCGTCGCGGCTCTGCGCTTTTCAACGTGCAGCGGCTGGGTCGGCTGGATTTCAGCGGACGGCTCTGCCACCGGCCGCGGGGGAGACAGCGTTGTGTCCTCGACATAGGCGAGGCTGCCGATGGCATCGAACACGGTGCGGCACTGGCCGCAGCGCACGAGCCCGCCGCGCAGTTTCAGCTGATCGGCCACGACCCTGAACATCGAGCCGCACTGGGGGCACTTGGTCGCCAGGGCCATCGTCTTCGACTACAGGAGGCAGGAAGGCGAGGCGCGTTGCGCCAGCACCGGACGAGTCTGCAACTTCATGCGGAGCGCGTCCCTGCGAGGCACACCCAGCCTTCGCTTGCACGCCAGACCTGCAGCGGAACGGTCGGATCAATGGCGCTGTAGGTGGCGATCACGTCATCCGACTGGCGCTCGAGCACGCCGGACAGCACCAGAGCACCGCGCGGTGCGACGCGCGCGAGCAGCGCCGGCGCGAGGAGCTTCAGCGGATTCGAGAGTATGTTGGCTACCACGATGTCGAATGAGCCGGCGTGCAGGTTGTCCGGGCCAGTGTAGCGTGCCGACACGTGATTGGCCGCGGCGTTGGCACGCGCGGCCTCCAGTGCCTGATCGTCGACGTCGACGCCGACCGTGTCACCGGCGCCCAGCTTCGCTGCGGCGATGGACAGGATGCCGGAGCCACAGCCGTAGTCGAGTACACGGGCCCCCGGCACGACGTGATCGTCGAGCCAGGCCAGGCACAGCTGTGTTGTTGGATGGGTGCCGGTGCCAAATGCCACGCCGGGATCGAGCCGCACGGCGATCGCCGTGGGTTCCGGCGGATCGTGCCAGGTGGGTACGATCCAGAGCCTGTCGCTGATGCGTGTCGGCGGAAACTGGGCCTGTGTTGCGCGCACCCAGTCGGCATCTGCCACCGGGGCGCAGCTTTCGATTACCGGTGTGGCCAGCTTCAGCGACGCAACCGCCGCCTCGACGGCGTGCCGGGCCGCGTCTTGGTCGTCTTCAACCAGCACGCGCAACCGGCTGTGCTGCCAGGCGAGCCTGTCAGGTTCAAGCCCAGGCTCGCCGAACAGCGGCAGTTCGTCCGGCGTGTCGGCGTCCGCATCCTCGACCGCGACCGAGAGCGCACCGCAGGCCAGCAGTGCGTCGGCCAGCAACTCGGCGTGCTCGGCGTCGATCCGAAGTGTGACTTCGACCAGCACCCTGGCTAGACAACCTGGCGCGCCGCGATGCGCTTTTCCAGGTAATGGATGCTGGTGCCGCCAAGCACGAACTTCTCGTCCATCAGCAGCTCGCGATGCAGCGGGATGTTGGTCTGGATGCCCTCGACAACCATCTCTGACAACGCGATGCGCATGCGTGCCAGGGCCTGCTCGCGCGTGTCCCCGTAGCAGATGACCTTGCCGATCATCGAGTCGTAATTGGGAGGGACGAAGTATCCGTTGTAGGCATGCGAGTCGACGCGTACGCCAGGCCCGCCTGGCGGGTGCCAGTTCGTGATGCGTCCGGGCGACGGTGTGAACTTGAACGGATCCTCCGCATTGATTCGGCACTCGATCGCATGGCCCTTGCGCACGACGTCGCGTTGGCGCAGCCGCAGCTTTTCACCGGCGGCCACGCGGATCTGTTCCTGCACGATGTCGATTCCGGTGACGAATTCGGTGACCGGGTGCTCGACCTGCAGCCGGGTGTTCATCTCGATGAAGTAGAACTCGTTGTCCTGATAGAGGAACTCGAACGTGCCGGCGCCGCGATAGTTGATCTTCTTGCACGCCTCGACGCAGCGATCGCCGATCTTCTCAACCAGGCGCCGGTTGATCAGCGGCGCTGGGGCTTCCTCGATGATCTTCTGGTGCCGACGCTGCATCGAGCAGTCGCGCTCGCCGAGCCAGATGACGTTGCGATGCTGGTCGGCCAGAATCTGGATCTCGATGTGCCGCGGCGTCTCGAGGTACTTTTCCATGTAGACGGCCGGGTTTCCGAAGGCGGCGTGCGCTTCCTGCCGGGTCATCGTGACGGCGTTGATCAGCGCCGCCTCGGTGTGCACGACGCGCATGCCGCGCCCGCCGCCACCGCCGGCCGCCTTGATGATGACCGGATACCCGACTGCGCGTGCGGCCCGCACGATCTCGCGCGGCTCCTCCGCCAGCGCACCCTGCGATCCCGGCACCGTCGGCACGCCGGCCGCCGCCATTGCCTGCTTCGCGGACACCTTGTCGCCCATCAGCCGTATCGACTCGGGCCTGGGTCCGATGAAGACGAAGCCGCTCTTTTCAACCCGCTCGGCGAAGTCCGCGTTCTCGGACAGGAAGCCGTATCCGGGGTGGATGGCCTCGGCGTCCGTCACCTCGGCGGCGCTGATGATGGCCGGAATGTTGAGGTAGCTCTCGCGCGAGGGCGGCGGGCCGATGCAGACCGACTCGTCGGCCAGCTTGACGTACTTGGCGCCGGTGTCGGCCTCGGAGTGCACGACGACGGTGCGAATCCCCATCTCGCGGCACGCCCGTTAATGCGCAGCGCCGATCTCACCGCGGTTGGCAATCAGGATCTTCTTGAACATGCCCGGATTCGAACGTCCGTCCGCGCTATTCGATAATGAAAAGCGGCTGACCGTACTCAACCGGCTGGCCGTTTTCGACGAGGATCCTCTTCACCGTGCCGCCGACGTCGGCCTCGATCTCGTTGAGGAGCTTCATGGCCTCAATGATGCACAGGGTATCGCCGGCCTTGACGACGGCGCCCTGTTCGATGAACGCTGGTGCACCGGGACTCGGTGATCGATAGAAGGTCCCGACCATGGGCGACTTCACGACGTGACCCGCCGCCTCTTCTGCTTCTGCCGCGGCGGCGGCCTCGGCGGCCAGTGCGGCGGGCGTTGGGGCGGCCGGGGCTGCGGCGACGACGGTTGTGGCTTGCGCGGGCGGCGGGGCGGGGGCGGCCGCGTGCTTGACGATGCGCACCTTGTCTTCGCCTTCGGTGACCTCGAGTTCTGCGATACCGGATTCGGCGACCAGGTCGATCAGCGTCTTGAGCTTTCTCAGATCCATTCGGACTCCTTCCGGTCAGGAGTGTCGTTCAGACAGGGCGTATTCGAGGGCGTACCGGTAGCCGGCGGCTCCCAGCCCGACGATCGTGCCGACGGCTAGATCCGCCAGCAACGAGCGGTGCCGGAACTCTTCGCGACGGTGGACGTTCGACAGGTGAACCTCGATGAAGGGCAGCGCGACGGCCGCCAGGGCATCGCGCAAGGCAATGCTCGTGTGCGTGAAGGCCCCGGCATTGACGATCAGGAACGATGTTCCATCCGTGCGGGCAACATGAATGCGATCGATCAGAGCACCCTCGTGGTTGCTCTGGAAAAATGCAACATCTGCTGAATATCTCCGTGCAACGTCGGACAACTCCGCCTCGATCTGCGCCAGGGTGCGTCCCCCGTAGATTGCGGGCTCCCGAGTCCCGAGGAGGTTCAGGTTCGGCCCATTGAGGATGAGAATGCGGCTGCTCATCGTTCCTCCTGTTGGCGCTTTATTATAGTTTGGGCGAAGTTAGCTACAGATGTCGCCCGAAATCGTGATGGCGCGAAGTCTGCACGGTCCGGGTGGCGCTGTCCACCCGGCGCCTCAGCCCGTCAGGCGGCTGTCGAGCCAGGCGCGGAGCAATTCGGGCTTGAGGAGTCCGAGGTGGGCCTGTTCGATGCGCCCCTGCGGACTGACCAGAACAGTGTACGGCAACGCGCCGCTCGGGTTGCCCAGTTCCCGCGCCAATTCGCTGCCGCCAGCACCGGCGACCAGCAACGGCAGATCGAGCTTGAGTTCCTCCTTGAACCGGCGGATCGCCTTCGCGTTGTCAATGCCGACGCCAACGACTACAACGCCGCGTCCGCCGTAGTCCCTTGCGGCCTGCTGGAGCGTCGGCATTTCCTCGACGCAGGGGGCGCACCAGGTTGCCCAGAAGTTCAGCACGATCCAGCGGCCTCGCCACTGCGCCAGCGGCTGGGGCTGCCCGTCGACGTCGTCGAACACGCGGTCGAAAAGCGCACTGGCATCGGGCGCGTCGGGTCGGTAGCGCCACCAGGCGACGCCGGCGCCAGCCATCAGGGCGCCGAGCCCGACACCCGCCACTAACCACCGTCGGCGCAGTGCCGTCATCGCGTGGCCTCGATCAGTTGCCGTACCGCGGCCAGGCTTGCGCGTCCGCTGGCGGCAACCGGGTGAAGCTCGAACCCGGGTGAGGAGGCGGCCTTGTGGCGTGGCGCGAACCGAATGGCGTCCTGATCGAACACATGCAGGCGCACACCGACCCGCGATCCCCGTGACGGCGCGCGCCCGCCGCCGGTCGGCGCGATGAAGCTGAGGCATTCGAGCGCGGCGGGTGTGCCCTCGTCAGCGCCGCTTTCCACGTCGAAGTCGATGCCGGCATCCATCAGGAAGACCTCCACGTCCTTGGCGCTGTCCGTAAACAGGTGAAGTTCGATGTCTGAATGCTCGGTTGCCGTGCCACTCAACACGGCGCCCACGAGATGAGGGTTGAACGGATCGAGCCGCGCCATGAGCTCGACCGCGAGGCACCGCAGGTCCGTGAGCAGGCCGGGATGGGTGTCCGCGGCGAAGAGCTGCAGATGGCGCCGCAACTCATGCTCGATCTCCGCATTGTCCGGCATCGCCCCGCGCGTATCCGACCCGTCGCCGAGCAGTTCGCGCACGGCGCGACGCTTGGCCTGCGCGTAGTCGCACCCTTCTTCGGCGATGAGGCGAGCTGCGGTGGCGGCCACTTCGGTGCGCAGGCGATCGGGGCGGACAGGCATGACGAGGTGGGAGTCTAGCCGCCGGGCCGGCGGTGTCGCGGGCATTACAATCGCGCGCCTCCTCTCGGCGGGCAAAGCTTCGCCCGGCCCAACCTCCATTTCGTTCAACGACCTGTGCATATCCACGTCCTGGGCATCTGCGGCACGTTCATGGGCGGGCTCGCACAGCTCGCGCTTGCCGCCGGTCATCGGGTCTCGGGCTGTGACGCCAATGTCTACCCGCCGATGAGCGATCAACTCGCGGCCGCGGGGGTTGAACTCATCGAAGGCTATGGCGCCGATCAGATTGCCCTGCAGCCGGACCTGTGGGTGATCGGCAATGTCGTCACGCGCGGCAACCCGCTGATGGAAGCGATCCTCGACCGCGACTTGCCGTTCGTGTCCGGGCCGCAGTGGCTGGTCGAGCACATCCTTGCGGGTCGGCACGTGCTGGCCGTGGCAGGAACCCACGGCAAGACGACGACGACATCGATGCTGGTGGCGATCCTGGAGCATGCGGGCCTCGCCCCCGGTTTCCTGGTCGGTGGCGTGCCGAATGACTTCGGTCGCTCGGCCCGACTCACCGGCGGCCGGCACTTCGTCATTGAGGCCGACGAATACGATACCGCCTACTTCGACAAGCGCTCCAAGTTCCTGCATTACCGCGCACGCACGGCGATACTCAACAACCTCGAGTTCGACCACGCGGATATCTTTGCCGACCTCGCGGCGATCGAGACGCAGTTCCACCACTTCGTCCGCACGCTGCCGGCGCGCGCGCGGCTCATCGTCAACCGACAGGACGCCGCGCTGGCGCGGGTCCTTGCGCGCGGGTGCTGGAGCGAGGTCGAGTACTTTGGCGGTGCGTCCGGCTGGCAGGCTGGTGCCGAGCCGCCGCACCTTGTCCGGTTCGAGGACGCGATCGTCGGTCCGCTGCACCTGGAACTGCCCGGCGCGCACAACCGCAGCAACGCACTGGCAGCGGTCGCGGCGGCCCATCACGTCGGCGTCGAGCCCAAGCTGGCGCTTGAAGCGCTGGCGAAATTCGGCGGCGTCAAGCGGCGGCTCGAAGTGCGGGGAACGGTCGAAGGCATCACCGTCATCGACGACTTCGCGCATCACCCCACGGCGATTCGCGAGACGATCGCCGCGCTGCGCAGCCAGGCCGGATCGGCGCGCATCGTTGCGGTCCTCGAGCCGCGCTCCAATACTATGAAACAGGGCGCGGTGAAGGCAGAACTCGCGCCAAGCCTGCAAGGTGCAGATCGCGTGTTCTGTTACGCAGGACCGGGCATCGGCTGGGACGTTGCGGCGGCGCTCGCTCCGCTCGGCGACCGCGCCACCACCCGCGATGCGTTGCCCGCGCTGGTTGACGACATCCTGGCTTACGTCCGTGCCGGCGACCGTGTGCTCGTGATGAGCAACGGCGGTTTTGGCGGTATCCACGGCACGCTGCTTGCGCGCCTGGCCGAGCGCGCGGCGGTCGCGTGATCGTCTACCTGCACGGTTTCCGTTCCTCGCCCGCATCGCGCAAGGCCACGATGCTGAGGCAGGCGATGGCGTCGCGCGGCAGGTCGGCCGAGTATCTTAGCCCGGCGCTGTCCGCATCGCCGGCGCACGCTGTAAAGGAGGTTGAACGTCTGGTCCAGGGCCTTGCGCCGGACCGTCTGGCGCTGATCGGGTCATCGTTGGGGGGCTACTACGCGACATGGCTCGCGGAACGGCTCGGTTGCCGAGCTGTGCTGCTGAACCCGGCCATACGCCCTCAGGATGACCTGGCGAACCACCTTGGGGAGCAGCCGGTGTTCTTCTCGGATGCGTCGATCGACTTCCGCCGCGAGTATCTCGGCGAACTCGATTCAATCGACACGCCGACGATCACGGAACCGGAGAGGTACCTGCTGATCGCCGCCACGGGCGACACCGTGATCGACTACCGCGCGATGATGCGCAAGTACTCAGGGGCGCGCCAGATCATCATTGAGGGCAGCGACCACGAGTTGTCGGACTTTGCCGATCATCTGGAAGATGTCCTGGCGTTCTGCGGTCAGGGCGGACAGTGATCGAGGTTGATTGAGATCGACTGAGGTTTCTTGGGGAGAGGTGGATGAAGCGGTTGCAGGGACGTGTGTGCATCGTCACGGGAGCGGCGCAAGGCATCGGGCTGGCGACCGCGCGGCGGTTTCTCGAGGATGGCGCCATTGTTGCGCTGTGCGACATCCGCAGCGAGAGCGTCGACGCCGCGGTCGAGGCGTTGAGGGAACTCGGGACGGTCGAAGGCTTCGTTGTCGACGTGACGCGCCGTGACCAGATCGACGCGATGGTGAGTTCCGTCCACACCCGCCATGGCTCCATCGACGTGCTGGTCAACAATGCCGGCATCACGCTCGACGCCCGCCTGCAGAAGATGAACGACGAGCAGTTCGATCGCGTCATCGACGTCAACCTCAAGGGGACGTTCAACTGCTCGCGCGCCGTGGCGGACATCATGGTTCAGCAGGGCAGCGGCGTCATTCTCAATGCCTCGAGCGTCGTCGGCATCTACGGCAACTTCGGGCAGACGAACTATGCGGCCAGCAAGTTCGGCGTCATCGGGTTCGTCAAGACCTGGTCGCGGGAGCTTGGGCCGAAGGGCGTCCGCTGCAATGCCGTGGCGCCGGGTTTCATCGAGACCCCGATCCTCAGGACGATCCCGGAGAAGGTGCTGCACCAGATGAAGGAGCGCGTACCGCTGCGGCGCCTCGGCACGCCCGAGGACATCGCCAACGTGTACGCATTCCTCGCCTCGGACGACGCGTCCTATATCAATGGCGCTGTCATCGAAGTCGCCGGCGGGCTCACGGTCTGATCATGGAGTCGGAAACGCTGCCTGCCTCGGCGGAACGCGTGCAGCGTGCGCTGGCGGCTGCCGGTCTCGACACGCGCATCGTCCAGCTTGCAGCGGCGGCGCGAACGGCGCAGCAGGCGGCCGACGCACTGGGGCTCGACGTTGGCCAGATTGCGAAGTCGCTCGTGTTCCGGGCTGCGACGACGGGCCGGGCTGTGCTCGTGATCGCGGCTGGTGACCGGCGCGTCAGCGAGGACCGTATCGCACAGCTGATTGGAGAGCCGATCGAGCGCGCCAGCCCGGATTTCGTGCGGGAGCACGCGGGCTTTGCAATCGGCGGCGTCGCACCGGTCGCGCACGCGCAGGCGATGACGACGTTCGTGGATGCCTCCTTGCGGCGCTTCGACACCGTATGGGCGGCCGGCGGGACCCCGTATTGCGTGTTCCCGATCCGGCCCAACGACCTGCTGCGCGTCAGTGCCGGCACGGAAGCGGCGACCGACGCATGAACGACACTTTCCTTTCTGCCGTCCTACTGCTGTTTCTGGTGGCCGACCCGTTCGGCAACATTCCCATCTTCATTTCCGCCCTGCGCGACGTGCCGCCGCAGCGGCGCCTCTTCATCGTCCTGCGCGAGTGCCTGATCGCCTTCGTCGTCCTCACGATCTTCGTGTTCGCCGGGCGTCCGTTCCTGCAGACACTCGGCCTGTCTGAAATCGCGCTGCAGATCGGCGGCGGCGTGGTGCTGATGCTGGTTGCGCTGCGCATGGTCTTTCCCTCGCCCGACGGGGTGTACGGAGCGTCGCCGGGTGGCGAGCCTTTTATCGTGCCGCTCGCGGTGCCGGCCCTGGCCGGCCCTTCGGCGCTGGCGACCGTCATGCTGTTGGTCTCGAAGAATCCGGCGCGCTGGCCCGAGTGGGTCGCGGCGATCGCCGTGGTCATGGTGATCAGCGCGGTGATCCTCGTTTCGGCCGGCCGCCTGCAGGCGCTGCTGGGCGAGCGCGTCACGCTGGCCTTCGAACGGCTGATGGGCCTGGTGCTGGCCGCGATCGCGGTCGAGCTGTTGCTGCGCGGCGTTCGCGCCTTCGTGGCAACCCTCTGATGAGGGCCATTTGAACCTGCTGTTCGAGGAAGACGGGGCCTTCAAGGCCGGCGGCGTGCTGTCCGCTACCGACGCCTCGTTCCAGGTCGAGCTTCCGAGCGGCAAACGCAGCAAGGTCAAGAGTTCGCACGTGCTGTTGCAGTTCGAAGAGCCGGGCCCGGGACGGTTGCTCGAGCGCGCGCACGCCGAAGCCGAGGACATCGACCTCGACTTCCTGTGGGAAGCGTCACCCCAGGCAGAGTTCGGCTTCCGCGATCTGGCCCGGGACTACTTCGGCGCCAAGCCGTCGAGCGTGCAGGAAGCGGCACTGCTGATTCGCCTGCATTCGGCGCCCGTGTACTTCTATCGCAAGGGACGTGGACGCTATCGCCCGGCGCCCCCCGACACGCTGAAGGCCGCACTGGCCGCGGTCGAGCGCAAGCGGCAGCAGGACGCGTTGCGGCAGCAGTACGTCGATGAACTGAAGCGCGGCCACGCGCCGGCCGCCATTGCATCGCAGGCGATCGAACTGCTCGTGCGGCCTGATCGCAGCACGCTCGAAGTGAAGGCGCTCGAGCAGGCCGCCAACGAGTCGCAGACCACACCGCTGCGCCTGCTGTTGGCCACGCGGGCGATCGAGTCGCCCTACCGATGGCATGTCGACAGCTTCCTGGCACAGCACTTCCCGCGCGGCGCCGGCTTCGGCCCGGACCTGCCCGCGCCGACCGTCGACGTCGGACTGCCGCTGGGCGCGGTCGAGGCATTTTCGATCGATGACAGCGCGACGACCGAGATCGACGATGCGTTCTCGGTGTCGAAAATCGGCTCGACCGTCCGCATTGGCATCCACATCGCGGCGCCGGGTGTCGCGCTCAAGCGCGCGCATGTGCTGGACGTCGTTGCACGCGCGCGCATGTCGACGGTCTATGCGCCCGGATTCAAGCTGACGATGCTGCCGACGGAATGGGTCGACGCCTACTCCCTCGCCGAGGGTCGGGAGGTGCCGGTGCTGTCGCTGTATGTCGATGTCGCACCCGACAGCCTCGAGGTACTCGCCACCGAAACCCGGGTCGAGCGTATCCGGATCGCTGCCAACCTGCGGCACGATCGGCTGGACGCCGTCATCACCGAGGAATCGATCGTCACCGCGGACTTCGATGCGCCATTTGCCCCCGAACTCTCGTTGCTGTGGCGCTTCGCCCGCGCGCTCCTGGCCCGCCGCGAGGCCGTGCGGGGGCGGTCCGAACCCCTGGGCCGCATCGATTACTCGTTCGAGCTCGACGGTGAGGGCGAACACTCGCACGTGACGATCAGGCAGCGCCGTCGCGGCGCCCCGCTGGACCTCTTGGTCGCGGAGCTGATGATCTTCGCCAACAGTACCTGGGGCAAGTGGCTCGCCGAGCGCGGTGTTGCGGGGATCTATCGCTCTCAGGCCATGGGGCGCGTGCGCATGTCGACGGCACCGGCGGCGCATGAAGGCATCGGGGTCAGCCACTACGCGTGGAGTTCATCACCGCTGCGGCGCTATGTCGACCTGGTCAACCAGCGTCAGTTGATTGCCTGCGTCGGCAACCGGCCTGCACCGTACAGCGCGAATGATGCGGATCTCTTTGCGATCGTTTCCGGCTTCGATGCGGCCTACTCGGCCTACGCGGAGTTCCAGCAGCGCATGGAGCGCTACTGGGCGCAACGCTGGATTCGACAGGAGGACATCAGGCGCCTCGAGGCGACGGTGATCCGGGGGGACGTGCTGCGCCTGGAAGGTTTGCCCTATGTGACGCGCCTGCCGGGCCTGCCCGAACTGCCGCGCGGGCAGCGTCTGGAACTCGATGTGCTGGGGGCCGATGACATCGACCTGACGCTCGAGGCACGGGTGCATCGTGTCCTGTCGGAACAGGTGGACGACATCGACGACTCCGAGGACGCTGCGCCCGCCGAGGCTGGCAACGGGGCGAGTGCGGCGCAGGCGGCACCGGGCAGCGCGGACGCCCATCCGTCGTCGAACCCCGAGGCACGTGAGTAGGTCATCCGCACGCCGGTCGCGTGATCGTGTGATCCGGTCGCAGTACTCGTGGCTACAATCGATTTGCCATGAACCCGCACCTGCCTGACGCATGAATCTTGCCGACGAGACTCCGCGCGGAGTTGCGGCCTTTCTTGCCGACAAGGCGTTGGTCATGGCGTTGACCGTTTCCATCGGCCTGCACATGACGGTGCTGGCCGTCCGATTCGTCGACCCGGAGTTCCTGCGGGTCCGTTCGACCGATCCCCCGCTCGAGATCATCCTTGTCAACGCCAAGAGCGACACGCGGCCCGGCAAGGCCGAAGCTCTGGCGCAGGCAAATCTCGACGGTGGCGGATCCCATGAAGCCGGGCGCCGTACCTCCCCCTTGCCGAATTCGTTGCAGATGCGCGACGGTGACGCGCTCGATTCCGCCCGCCGCCTGGTCGAGCAGCTTGAGGAAGAGCAGAAAAAGCTGCTCACGGCGCTGAAGGATTCCCTGCAGATGCGGCCACTGCCACGCAAGGAGACCGCAGCCGACTCGCCGCAACCGGGCGCCTCGGAGGAGGAGACGCGGCAGCAGCTCGCGCGCACGCAGGCGGAGATCGCCAAGCAGATTTCCGACTATCAAAAGCGGCCCCGCAAGCATCATTTCATGCCGAGCACCTCCGAGTACCGGTACGCCCGCTATGTCGAAGACTGGCGTTCGCGCGTCGAAAAGATCGGCAACGAGCACTATCCGGACGAGGCGCGTGGCAAAGTCTATGGCACGCTTCGGATGACGGTTGCCGTGCGCAAGGACGGTTCACTGGTGGAGGCCACGCTGGAACAGTCGTCGGGATCACCCGTACTTGACCGCGCGGCCCGCCGCATCGTTAACATGGCTGCTCCGTACCCGCCGTTTCCGCCCGAGATCGCGCGCGACACGGATGTACTCGAAATTACGCGGACCTGGATCTTCACCAACGATCAACTGTCGACACGCACAAGCGGCAACCCATGAACGGTGTGGACAAGTACGGAGTCGTCGGCAATCCGATCGCGCACAGTCGCTCGCCGGAGATCCACGAGCGTTTTGCGCGCCAGACACGCCAGAAGATTTCGTACGAGCGCATCGAGGTCCCGCTCGACGGCTTCGAGGAAAAGGCGCTTGCGCTGCGAGACGCGGGTTATCGCGGGCTCAATGTCACCGTGCCGTTCAAGCTGGACGCTGCCAAGCTGTCCGACGATCTGATGCCGCGGGCGCGCCTCGCGGGGGCGGTCAATACCCTCAAGTTCGACGGCGACACGATCATCGGCGACAACACCGACGGCATCGGTTTCGTGCGCGATGTGCGGGAACGCCTCAAGTTCGACTTCAGCGAGTGCTCCGTCCTCGTGCTGGGAGCCGGCGGCGCGGTACGCGGAGTGATCGGCTCGCTGCTCGACGCGAGTCCGCGCTGGATTGCCGTCGCAAACCGCACTCATCAGCGCGCCGAGGAACTCGCCGAGGAGTTCGGCGTCGAGGCGATACATCTCGACGAGATCCCTGCCGAGCACTTCGATCTCATCATCAACGGCACGACGACGGGCCTCAAGCACGAGGCCCCTCCCATCGACCCCGAGACGTTCAATGACTGCACGCTGGCCTATGACCTGGTCTACGCGGCCGATCCGACACCTTTCATGGAACTGGCCCGCAGCGGCGGAGCCAAGACCGTCTGCGACGGACTCGGGATGCTGATCGAACAGGCGGCCGAGTCGTTCCTCCTCTGGCGCGGCGTCCGCCCCGACACGGCGCCCGTGTACCGCGAGCTGCGCGAACTGCTGAGTCAGGCTGCGGCGGAGACGGTTACCGTCGTCCGCTAGCCGAAACGCCTCCCGGCGAGCGCGGCCTCGCGCCGCCCGAACCACACCATGGCAACCGAGTGACTTCGCGAGTGTTCGTGCGCTGGACCCTGCGCATTGCGCTGCTGATCGCACTGCTCATCCTGGCGGTGCAGCTCTGGTATGCAGGCTGGATCGCCTGGTGGCGCTGGAATGATCCCCAGGAGACCGCGTTCATGCGGCGTGAGCTTGCGGCGTTGCAGGCGCGCAATCCCAAGGCCGAGCTGAAGCACCGCTGGGTGCCGTACGAACGCATCGCCGTGAGTCTCAAGCGGGCCGTCATCACGGCAGAAGATGCGCGCTTCGCCGAGCACGAAGGCGTGGACTGGGAAGCGATCGAAAAGGCCTACAAGGACAACGTCAAGCGCGGACGACCGGCGCGTGGCGGATCGACGATCACACAGCAGCTTGCCAAGAACCTGTTCCTGTCACCGGAGCGCAGCTATGTGCGCAAGGCGCAGGAGCTCGTGATCACCTACATGATCGAGGCGTTCTGGGACAAGCGCCGCATTCTCGAGGTCTACCTCAACGTTGTCGAGTGGGGCGAAGGCGTGTTCGGTGCAGAGGCCGCGGCGCGTCACTACTTCGGCGTCAGTGCGGCGCAGCTCGGACCCGAACAGGCGGCGCGCCTCGCCGCATTCCTCCCCAACCCCAAGCGCTACGGCCGCGTGCGTTCCGGGCCGTATCTCGACGGCCGGACCGGCGCGATACTGCGCTACATGCCCGACGCGGTCGTCCCCTAGCGGGCCGCTTTTCGGCACGAATCCGGAGCATCGCGCGCTTACAATCGCGCAGCCTTTGGGTGGCCCTACGCCGGCAGCGGGCCACGACCCACTCAGAGTGATTGCGCGCAGCGAGATGCAGCAACGCCCGCCGCGAGGCCTTCTGAAGGCGGGCGACGTCCCTTTCGAACGGGCGGAGCACAACGCGAGGGAGCAGAGATGACCGAGCAGGAACTGCTGGACCGCGACGCGCAGCGCGACGCTCCGGTGCGCGATCCCGAGGCCGCGCAGCGCGCGCTCGTTCGCGTCCAGCACGTGCTCGAAAAGCAGCGTCGCGTCGAAGCGCTGGTCCATCGCGAGCAGTCCCCGTCCGAAGACAGGAAGCCGCTGGTCGAGCAACTGGTGCATCGCCAGCACCTGAGCGAGCTGCGGTCGATTCTCGATCGCCTGCACGCCGCCGACATCGCGTACATCCTGGAGGCGCTGCCGCTCGACGACCGCTTGGTGGTTTGGGACTGCGTCAAGGCAGACCGCGACGGCGAGATCCTGCTCGAGGTCAACGACGCCGTCCGGGAGACGCTGATCGCGTCGATGGATCGCGAGGAACTCGTCGACGCTGTCGAGAGTCTCGAGACCGACGAAATCGCCGCGCTGGCTCCGGATCTGCCGGTCGATGTCGTCGACGAAGTCCGCGAAGGGCTGACCAGCGAAGAGCGCGCGCAGCTGCGTGCCGCGATGTCGTATCCGGAGGAATCGGTTGGCGCCCTGATGGACTTCGAAATGATCACGATCCGCGAGGACGTGACGCTCGAGGTCGTGCTGCGTTACCTGCGGCGCTTTGACGAGTTGCCCGACCACACCGACCAGGTATTCGTCGTCGACCGGCACGAAGTACTGAAGGGTGCCCTGCCGCTCGACCGGCTGCTGATCAACGAGCCCGATACCGAAGTCACGGCGGTGATGAAGAAGGATCTGCTGACGCTTTCGCCGCTTGACGATGGCGGCGAAGCGGCGCAGGCCTTTGAGCGCTACAACCTCGTCTCGGCGCCGGTCGTCGACTCCGGCGGCCGCCTGGTCGGGCGTCTGACGGTCGACGAAGTCGTGGACGTCATCCGCGAAGAGGGCGAAGAGGCGGCGCTGGCGCAGGCCGGCCTGCGCGAAGACGAAGACATTTTCGCGTCGGTCTGGAACTCGGCGAAGAACCGCTGGCTGTGGCTGGCGGTCAATCTGTGCACCGCATTCTTTGCCAGCCGCGTCATCGACGCGTTCGAGGGCACGATCGAAAGGGTCGTCGCGCTGGCAGCGCTGATGCCGATCGTCGCTGGAATCGCCGGAAATTCGGGCAACCAGACGCTGACGCTGCTCGTGCGTTCGCTGGCGCTGGGCCAGGTCACGTCCGGCAACCAGCGCCGGCTCGTGCTCAAGGAGATCAGCATCGCGGTGCTGAATGGCGTCGTGTGGGGCGGGCTCGCGGGGCTACTCGCATGGCTGCTCTATCGCGACACTCCCAATGGGGCGCTGCTCGGCTTCGTCATGTTCCTGGCCATGGTGCTGAACATGCTGGTGGCCGCCGGCGTGGGGCTCGCCGTGCCGATGGCACTGCGTGCGTCCGGCCGCGATCCGGCGATCGGCGGTTCGGTGCTGCTGACCTTTACCACCGACTCCGGCGGGTTCTTCATCTTTCTGGGGCTGGCGACTTTGTTCTTCCGTTAGCGTCGCTCGTGTACGCGATTGCCCGACGGCGTCATCGCACCCGTTTTAAGGTGAACTCTTCCTGGATCGTGTCCTTGTAGACGCTTGCCGGGGATGAGGCGGTCAGGAAGCGCCGCGCGATCTCCTCGCCCACCGCGGTGTGCTGGATGACATCGCCGTTGTCGAATTCGATCTCGAGCACGCGCTGGTTGCGGTCGTAGCCGGCGGACTTGATGCCGCCCCGGCGTATCGCCTTGCGTTCGATGGCCATGGTTGCCTCCTAGAGACGGAGCTCGTTCCAGATCGCATCCACCCGCGCCTTCACCGCCGCGTCCATCGTGATCGGGCGACCCCACTCGCGCGTCGTTTCTCCCGCCCACTTGTTGGTCGCGTCGATCCCCATCTTGCTGCCGAGGCCCGAAACGGGCGACGCGAAATCGAGGTAATCGATCGGCGTGTTGTCGACCAGTACCGTATCGCGCGTGGGATCGACGCGGGTCGTGATCGCCCAGATGACTTCCTTCCAGTCGCGTGCGTCGACGTCCTCGTCGACGACGACAATGAACTTGGTGTACATGAACTGGCGCAGGAAACTCCAGACGCCGAACATCACGCGCTTGGCGTGTCCCGCGTACTGCTTGCGCATCGAGACCACCGCCATGCGGTAGCTGCAACCCTCCGGCGGCAGGTAGAAGTCGACGATCTCCGGAAACGTCCGGCGCAGTATCGGTACGAACACTTCATTGAGCGCGACGCCGAGGATGGCGGGTTCATCGGGCGGCTTACCGGTGTAGGTCGAGTGGTAGACCGGGTCCCGGCGCATCGTGATCCGGTCGACCGTGAACACCGGGAACCAGTCGCGTTCGTTGTAGTAGCCCGTGTGGTCGCCAAACGGACCTTCCAGGGCCAGTTCGTAGTCCGAAGCCGGTCGCGGCGGCGCTCCAGCGGGGACGGGCGCCGGCGCCGGCTCGGGCCGGAGGTGGCCCTCGAGCACGATCTCGGCCGACGCCGGAACCTGCAGGTCGCTGCCAAGGCACTTGACCGTCTCGGTGCGTCCTCCGCGGAGCAGGCCGGCGAACTGATATTCCGAGAGGCTGTCGGGGACGGGCGTGACAGCGCCCAGGATGGTGGCAGGATCCGCGCCTAGGGCGACCGCAATCGGGAACGGCTGGCGCGGGCGGGCCAGCGCATGGTCGCGGAAGTCGAGGGCGCCACCGCGATGGGCGAGCCAGCGCATGATGAGTTTGTTGTGCCCGATCACCTGCTGGCGATAGATGCCCAGGTTCTGCCGCGCCTTGTGCGGGCCTCGCGTGATGACCAGGCCCCAGGTGATCAGCGGGCCGGCGTCGCCGGGCCAGCAGGTCTGGATCGGCAACCGGGACAGGTCGACCTGATCGCCCTCCCAGACCAATTCCTGGCAAGGCGCCGAGCGGACCTCTTTCGGTGCCATGTCCCATAGAGCGCTCTTCAGCAGCGCCACCTTGCCCAGCGCGTCCCGCATGCCTTTGGGGGCTTCGGGCTCCTTCAGGCTCGCCAGCAGTTCACCGACGTCGCGCAAGGCGCTGACATCCGCCGCGCCCATGCCCAGCGCCACCCGCTGGGGGGTTCCAAACAGATTGGCGAGGACGGGAATCGTCTGTCCCTGCGGGCGTTCGAACAGCAAAGCAGGCCCCGCCGCGCGGAGCGTGCGGTCACAGATTTCGGTCATCTCGAACTGCGGCGAGACCGGCAGGCCAATCCGCCGCAGCAGGCCGGCGGCCTCGAGTCGGGCGATGAAGTCCCTCAGGTCCCGATATTTCATGGGTTTTTGTTGCGGAGCAGCAAAATAAGTTGCGACTCTAAATGAGCGCTTACTGACATCAGATCTGCTTTGTAAGTATTTGATTTATTGTATTTATGATACATCGACCTGATCGAATGCGCTGGTCGGCGGCTCCCCCGTCGGTCGGAATTGCAGAATCTTCGGGTTGACCAGCGTCCTTGAGACCCTAAAATTCGTGTCAGCCGTTTGGCTGGCTTTTCGCGCTGCGGCATTACTGACGGGTCGAGTCGGCGGAGACATCACCAAGGAGTTCCGCGTCCCGCCCAGTGTTCTTTGGTAGGGAATTTATCCCATCCGTACTGGTTCCTGTTGTCGCCTCCGGGCGCGGCGGGGATCCCGAGGATCCGATCCGGCTCGTGGGCCGTCGGGTTCAACGTACCAACCTGTGAGTGGCGACCGGTGGTCCCTGTGACCCGTGGCCGTTCAGCATAAGGAGGCACGCATGACATCAACCACGATTTCGTTGCACCTGTCGCCGGCGCGCCAGTTCGCCTGGGCTGACGCCGTCCGCGACATCCGCGACGGTGCTCTGGCGGCCGCACGCCTGGTCGTGACCTTTTCCGGATGCTCGGCCCTTTTGTTGGCGGCCGTCCTTCTATTGAATGAGGGGGCACGTTCGACCCTCATGTCGGCCTTCCGGGTGCCGTCGATGCTGGCGACGGCCCCCGCCATGGAACCGGTCGAAGAGGCCGTCGCGCCGGTGGGCACGGCGGCGGAGACGCCCACGGCAGCGGTTGATCCGCAGCAGAAGCACGTCGTGCAGTACCTGTCGCGGCGCTACCGTGTCGCGGAAGAAGCCACCCGCATGCTGGTTTCAGCGGCGTTCCAGATCGGAAAGGAGAGCAAGCTCGATCCGCTGCTGATCCTGTCGGTCGTCGCGATCGAATCGAGCCTCAACCCGTTCGCCGAAAGCGCAATGGGGGCCCAGGGACTGATGCAGGTCATGACCCGCGTGCATGCCGAGCGCTTCGAGCCGCACGGAGGTCACCTCGCCGCGCTCGACCCGATCGCGAACATGAAAGTCGGATCGGCGATCCTGAACGATCTGATCAATCGGGGCGGTTCGGTCGAGCGTGGGCTTCAACTGTATGTCGGCGCGGGCAATTTGCCTGACGACGGCGGCTACGGCGCCCGGGTACTGGGCGAGCGTGCCCGCCTGGCCCTTGCTTCGACCGGAAAGGTCGACGCGGCCATTGCGGCCGGACGCACGGCGACCGCGGCCTCCGAGCAGAAACCGGCCTCAACCGCCGAGTCCAGTGCGCCGGCAATACAGCCGGTGTCCAGTCCGCCTGCCGGCACGCTAACCGAAGAGACCGTGCGCGAGCGCGCCGTCTGAGTCGGCCTCGGGCCGGGCATGCACGCCCGGCCCTGAAACCCATCGTGGGCGTTGGCTAGCGGGTCAGATACTTCTGCAGCCGCTCCACCGCTTCGCACAGGCGCTCGTAGGAAGTCGCATACGAGACCCGCACGAACCGCTGCGGACTGTGAACTCCGAAGTCCTTGCCCGGAACCATGCAGACGCCCGTCGCCTGCAGCACTGAATCGACGAAGCGGTCACTGTCTTTGCCGAACCGGCTGATGTCCGCGTACACATAGAACGCCCCGTCAGGGTGCACCGGAACACTAAATCCCAGTCCTTCCAGCGCCGGGACCAGGAAGTCGCGACGGCGGCGAAACTCCGCGCACTGTGCTTCGTAGACCGCCACCGACTCCGGCTCGAAGCAGGCCAGGGCGGCGTGCTGCGCGACCGACGATGCGCAGATGTACAGGTTCTGCGCGAGACGTTCGAGCGCTGGTCGGAGCTGCGGTGGCATGACGACCCAGCCAAGACGCCAGCCCGTCATCGCGAAGTACTTCGAGAAGCTGTTGATGACGATGACCTGGTCGCTGATGGCGAGCGCGGTCGAGGCGATGTCGTCGTAAGACAGCCCGAGATAGATCTCGTCGCTGATGACGAAACCATTGCGGGCATGCACCGCGGCGATGAGCTTGACCAGCTCACTGGACGCGATCGAAGTTCCGGTCGGGTTGGACGGCGATGCGACCAGCACGCCACGCGTGGCGGCGGCCCAGTGCTGCGCGACCAACGCCGCGTCCAGCTGAAAGCGGGTCTCCGGTCCGGTCGGCACAAGTCGCGCTCGTCCTTCGAACGCGGTAATGAAGTGGCGGTTGCACGGGTAGCTCGGATCCGGCATCAGCACCTCGGTGTCCGGTTCGACCAGTGCGGCGCAGGTGAGCAACAGAGCCCCCGAAGCTCCTGCTGTAACAGCAATTGCAGCCGGATCGACGCGGACGCCGAAGCGCGTCGCGTACCACTCGGCAATGCGATCGCGCAGCAGGTGCAGGCCCAGGGCGGGGGTGTACTGCGTGCGTCCTTGTTCGATGGCAAGGGCCGCGGCTCTTCGCACCGGTTCGGTGGCGGTGAAGTCGGGCTCACCGATGCTGAGGTGAATGACCGACCGCCCTGCGCGTTCCAGTGCGTCTGCCTGCTTGACGACCTCCATCACATGGAACGGTTCGATCCGCGCAGCGCGCGCGGCGAGCGGGCTCATGGCGCCTCCTCCCTAGAAGGCCCGATTCTAGGACGGGCCGGCCATGAAGTTAGTGACCGCTCTCTTATTTGACATGGACAAAAAAAGAGCCCGTCACCTGGACGCACCCGCATTCGGTAGAAGAGGGAGGAGGAGAGGCACCGACTAGGGTTGCCGCGTCCAGGCCGTTTGACAGGCTCGGAAAGAGGTTGGGCGAAGTCTATGGAAACGTCAGCAGAAGTCAAGTTTGTCTAGGTCAAGCGAGGGACAATCTGAGCTTCAGTTGTGCAAGGTGTGTCCGGACGGCCTGACTTCAGGCTGGACCGCCAACGCGCGGGCGTGAGCCAGCGGCCGCGCAGCTCTGCGCGACGCCGCCTGCACGGGCGCCGTGGGCGGCGCGGATAATGTCCGATCCTTGAGCCCGGGGCGTAGCAATCCATGCCGACCACCGAACAGTCCGATCTGCGGCGCGCCGCGCTGGAGTACCACGAGAAGCCGCAGCCCGGAAAGATTTCCATTGCGCCGACCAAGCAGTTGGTCAACCAGCGCGACCTGGCGCTGGCGTACTCACCAGGGGTGGCGGCGGCGAGCGAGGCGATCCATGCGGACCCTGCGGATGTCTTTCGTTACACCGCACGCGGCAACCTCGTCGGCGTGGTGACGAATGGCACGGCTGTGCTCGGGCTGGGAAACATCGGACCTCTGGCCGCCAAGCCGGTCATGGAGGGCAAGGCGGTCCTGTTCAAGAAGTTTGCGGGCATCGACGTCTTTGACATCGAGATCAACGAACTGGACCCCGACCGGCTGATCGAGGTGATCGCCGCACTCGAACCGACCTTTGGCGGCATCAACCTCGAGGACATCAAGGCGCCCGAGTGTTTCTACGTTGAGCGCAAGCTGCGTGACCGCCTGAAGATCCCGGTATTCCACGATGACCAGCACGGCACGGCGATCATCGTGGGCGCGGCGATCCTGAATGGACTGAAAGTCGTCGGCAAGCAACTCGACCAGGTGAAGCTGGTCACAAGCGGCGCAGGCGCCGCCGCGCTCGCCTGCCTCGAGCTTCTGGTCCAGCTGGGATTGCCGCGCAAGCACATCTGGGTCACGGACATCGAAGGCGTGGTCTACCGCGGCCGCACCGTGCTGATGGACGAAGACAAGGCCAAGTTTGCGCAGGACACGGGGGCCCGCAAGCTCACCGAGGTGATCGCCGACGCGGACGTGTTCCTGGGGCTCTCGGCCGGCGGCGTGGTGAAAGGCGAGATGGTCGCAAAAATGGCGCAGCGCCCGCTGATCCTTGCGCTGGCGAACCCGACGCCGGAGATCATGCCGGAAGAAGTCAAGGCGGTACGCGACGACGCGATCATCGCGACGGGCCGATCTGACTATCCGAACCAGGTCAACAATGTGCTGTGCTTTCCGTTCATCTTCCGTGGTGCGCTGGACGTGGGCGCGACGACGATCACCACCGAGATGGAAATCGCCGCGGTGCGCGCGGTCGCGAGCCTGGCGCAGGAGGAGCAGAGCGATGTCGTCGCTTCAGCCTACGGCATCACCAACCTCAGCTTCGGTCCGGAGTACCTGATTCCCAAGCCGTTCGATCCGCGACTGATCACGCGCATCGCACCCGCCGTGGCGCAGGCCGCCATGGAAAGTGGCGTGGCCTCGCGACCGATCGCGGATCTGTCGGCCTACCGAGATCAGCTGCAGCAGTTCGTCTATCACTCCGGCACCTTCATGAAGCCGATCTTCACGATCGCGAAGAATGCCGTGGCGTCGGGCGGCAAGTCGCGCATCGTGTTCGCCGAGGGCGAGGAGGAGCGCGTGCTGCGCGCGGTCCAGGTCGTCATCGATGAAGGCCTCGCGCACCCGATCCTGATCGGCCGCCCCGACATCATCGAGCGCCGCCTGCAGCGGTTCGGGCTGCGGATGAGCCCGGGCACCGACTTCGAGCTGATCAACCCGCAGTACGACGCCCGCTACCGCGATTACTGGGAAACGTATCACCGGCTCGCCGCTCGCAAGGGCGTGACCGCACAGTACGCCAAGATCGAGATGCGACGCCGTCAAACGCTGATCGGCGCGATGATGATCCACAAGGGTGACGCCGACGGCATGATCTGCGGCACCTTCGGCACGCACAGCCTGCACCTGAACTACGTCGACCAGGTCATTGGCCGACGCCCGGGCTGCGGCGTTTATGCCGCGATGAACATCCTGATGCTGCCCGGCCGCCAGCTGGCGATGGTGGACACGCACGTGAACATCGATCCGAGCGCGGAGGAAGTGGCCGAGATCACGGTGCTGGCCGCCGACGAACTGCGACGGCTGGGCTTCGAGCCTTGCGTGGCACTGGTGTCGCACTCGAATTTCGGTTCGAGCAACGCCGCCTCTGCATTGAAGATGCGCGCCGCGCTGGAACTGGTCCGGGCGCGCGCGCCCGAACTGGCGGTCGACGGCGAGATGCACGCCGACTGTGCGGTCGATGAAGCGATGCGACATTCGATCATGCCCTTCTCGACGCTCAAGGGCGAAGCCAACCTGATCGTCTGCCCGAACATTGACACAGCCAATGTTGCCTACAACCTGCTGAAGGCGACGGCGGGCAACAACATCGCGATCGGTCCGATCCTGTTGGGCGCTGCCCGGCCGGTCAACATCCTGACCTCGTCGGCTACGGTGCGCCGGATCGTCAACATGACCGCGCTGACGGTGCTCGAAGCCAACTCGGCGCGCCAGCCCGAGCTGCTCTGACGTGCTGGCGGGGCGAATGCGGGCGGCGCTGCTGGGCCTGCTGGTGAGTGTGCTCGTCGCCTGCTCGCCAGGTGGTGCGCGTGAGGCCGCCAGCGGACTCGCTGGCGACGTGGCCGTGGCTGACCTGCCGCGGCAGGCCCAGGAAACGCTCGACCTGATCAAGAAGGGGGGGCCGTTCCCGTACCGAAGGGACGGAACGGTGTTCCGCAACCGCGAAGGGCATCTTCCCAGGCAGCCGCGCGGTTACTACACCGAATACACGGTCAGGACGCCGTGGGAGCGCGACCGCGGTGCACGGCGGATCGTCGCGGGTCGAGGCCACGCGGGCAATCCCGCAACCAGCGGCGAGTATTACTACACCGACGACCATTACAACTCGTTTCGGCGGATACGCGAATGACGCAGAGTTCCGACAGTGCTCAGGGCCGACTGCCCAGTCATGTGGTGCGCTCGATGCGCGGACTCGATCGTGCCGAATTGCGCGCGTGGGCAGAGCGCGGCGGACAGCGGCTGATCGAGGTGGATCTCGCCGCGTGCGCCGATAAAGCGGCCGTCCTGCGCGCGATCGCGCAGGCGTTTTCATTGCCGTCCTGGTTTGGCATGAACCTCGATGCGCTCTACGACTCGCTCGCGGACTTGCTCGAACAAGCGCCGATGGAGGGCTATGTCGTGCTGCTCGAGCGGCTGCCGCGCACTGCCCAGTTCGATGCTGAGCAGCGGGCCGCGCTGCTCGATGTCTTCCGCGACGTCGTCGAGGCGTTCGCGGACGCGAGGATCCCGTTCCGCGTGCTGTACAGCTGAGCCGTCAGCCGCGCGGCATCATCTTGGACAGTTCAGCCAGCGCGCTGTCGAGGCCGCCCGCTGGCATCTGGCCCTGCGGTGTCATGCGGTCGATCATCTGCGGCAGCATATCGGCGATCCCGCCCGAGAGCGATCCGAGGTCCATGCCGCTGCTGGCGGCCATCTGCTGCAGTTGCCCCTGCCCGAAAACCTGCATCAACTGCTCGGGCGAAATCGGGAGATTCTGGCCCGTCGAAATCCACGAGTTGACCTCGGCGCCGAGGCCGGCCTGCTGGAACTGCTGCGCCAGGCCCGAAAGTCCTCCGAACTGACCGTTGCTGGAGAGCATCTGCAGCACCAGCTGGAGCAGTGGGTTGGCGGCACCTTGCCCGGTCGTTGTCGAGGAGCCGGCGAGGCCCGATAGCAGTGAGTCGAGGATATTCATGGAACCTCCAGAAGAAATTGCAGCGTAGGTGTCAGGAATCCGACTGCGCGCCGGGTGCCGCTCGCAGGTCGCCCGCCATGGCCTGGAGGACGACGAGGGCGGCAAGGCCCGCAGTTTCAGTGCGCAGGATACGCGGACCCAGGCACGCGGGACGATAGCCGGCACGCGCAGCGAGCGCCTGCTCGTTGTCATCGAACCCCCCCTCGGGGCCGATCGCGAGGGCGACGGCCGCGACCGCGTTGGCCGCCGCCAGCAGCGGCTCCGGGGCGCGGGGATCGAGCACGATGCCGCGCGCGCCTTGCGCGACCGCGTCCCGCAAGCCCCGCTCGAGTGACGTGGCGGCCGTGACGGCAGGCGTCCGGTTGCGCCCGCTCTGGCAGCAGGCTGCGACGACGATCTCGCGCAGACGCGCGAGCCGGCGCTCCATCCGGGGACCGTCCAGGTGGACCACGCTGCGTGCCGTGGGTACGAGCGTGAGGTCGGTCACGCCAAGCTCGACTGCCTTTTCCGCGATCCACTCGAGCTTGTCGGTGGCCACCCAGGCCTGCACGAGTGTCACGGCGAGCGGCGACTCGCGCTCGACCGAATCGAACCGTTCCAGGTGCGCCCAGGCGCGGGCCCCCTGCACACTCAAGTGTGCCGAAAATTCACCGCCACTTCCGTTGAACACTGTGACGGGATCGCCCTCGCGCAGGCGCAGGACGCGGACCGCATGGTGCGCCACTTCAGGTGGAAGAGGCGTTTCATCGCCCTCGGCGAGAGCGGCATCGACAAAAAAGCGCGCCTGCGGCATCCCTCATCCCGTTGGATCACCTCGGTGAGCAAGCTTACGGCGAGAGCCCCAGCCCTGTGCACGACACCGCAACAAAAAGGCCGGCTTGCGCCGGCCTTCGGATTGAGCGGCGAACGCGCGCCGGCCCGGCAAGGGCGGTTGCTGTCAGGCGGCCCGCAGATGGGCCACGCGCGCGCTGCCACTGGGCGCGGGCGAGCCCGCCAGGTCCTGGACGAAGAGCGGCAGCGTGAACAGCGCCGCATGCATCGCCGGGTGATAGAAGCGCAGGTCGCCGATCTTCCGTTCCGCCAGCCGCTGGGCGATCGTTTCCACCGGCATTGATCGGGGATCCACGGTGTCACTCGCCACGGCCAGGCACCACTGCGAACCGTAAAGCGGGATGAAAAGCGACAGCGGGGCGACGTGGCGGAAGACCTTCTGCAGGTTCGCGGCGTTCTTGCGCACGGTGTCGGCCTGGTACACGGGCGAACCGAGGTGCAGCGTCAGCATCCCGCCCGGCTTCAGGCAGCGCTGGCACATGCGGAAGAACTCTTCCGTGTACAGATGGAACGCCGGCGTATCCGGGTCCGTGAGGTCCAGCACGATCATGTCGAACTTCTCGGTGGCCGACTTCACATACTCGTAACCGTCGCCGATGCGGATCTCGAGGCGTGGATCGTCGAACGCTCCCTTGTGGATGCTGCCGAGGTAGCGCTTCGAAATGTCGATGACGACCGGATCGAGTTCGGCCATCACGATGCGCTTGATGCTCGGATGCTTGAACAGCTCCTCCGACGACCCACCGTCGCCGCCGCCGATCACGAGCACCGATTCCGGATGCGGATGCGCGAGCGCCGCCGGATGCGTCATGCACTCGTGGTAGAAGAACTCGTCGCCCTCGGACGTCATCAGGCGTCCATCGAGCCGGAAGAGCCGCCCGAACTGGTGCGTGTCCAGCACTTCGATGCGCTGATACTCGGACTCGATTTCGGCCAGCTTCTCCTTGATCGTGAAGCCGTAGCCGGAGTGCGCATTGAGCCAGTCGAAGCTCAGCTGACCCGGCTGCTGCTCGGCCACGGGGGCCATCGCGGGAGTCGCGGCCGACGTACCGAGCGCGACGTCTCCGCGCGTGATCCGGTTGACGACCTGACTCTGCGGCCGGAACGCGACCAGCAACGTGTCGAAAAGCTGTTCGGCCTTGCCCGTGTTGTCTTCGGTGAAGTTGCAGACGTAGACGTCGAGCGTGACGCCGCGCCGCTCCGGCCAGGTATGGATCGCGAGGTGGGATTCGGCGAGCAGAATCGTGCCCGTGATGCCGCCCGGCTGTCCGTTCCAGTCAGGAAAGACGTGCCATGTCTCGTCGACGATGGTGAGATTGGCGTCGAGCGTGGCCTTGCGGCACAGCGACGACAGCGTTTCGAGATCCGTGAGAGTGGCTGCGTTGCAGCCGCATTCGAACAGATCGCCAGTCAGATGAAGGCCTTGCATCTTCGTCCCCCAGCAGGTCCGCCCTTATCGACCTGAATCGCGACTCGCGTCGCAACCCCACGATCCGGGACCCACGCGCTGTGGCGCGGCGCATAGGTCCTAGCAGCTTGCGCTGCTCCTGCTGGCTTTGGCGGGATGCTGCCTAACGGCACGTTGCCTTCGTTCGCTTGCGACTCTTGCAGAGCGAATCTGGCGCCCGTTGCTTCCTTTTCTGGTTCCGGATCGAATTTGGAAAAGCCGTGCATAGTACCGCAAACCGCCACGTACTCAAGCACTTGGAGCGTGCTCAAGGGCAAGTTTGGAGTGGCGGTTCAACTGCGCACTGTCCGTCATCAACGGCGGGCACTGCAGCCTGCCATGGGCAGCGTCGGCAACGGCGTGTTTGCTAACATTTCACCTCTGCGGCTGCGCTGGCGGCCCGTAGTTTGCCGATGACGCCGCGCCAGCCGGCCACCTCACTGCTCCCTTCAAGACGCGCGACGATGAACGACGCCCCAACCCTCCGCGCGGCCGCACCGTCCTTGCGCACCCAAATGGCCAATGCGCTCCGCGCGCTCGCCATGGACGCCGTCCAGAAGGCCAACTCGGGACATCCGGGGATGCCGATGGGCATGGCGGAGATCGCCCTCGCGCTCTGGGGCGGACATCTCGCCCACAACCCGGAGAACCCACGGTGGCTGAATCGCGACCGGTTCGTGCTCTCCAACGGGCACGGCTCGATGCTGCAGTACGCGCTGCTGCATCTCACCGGCTATGGGTTGCCGATCGAAGAACTGATCCGCTTTCGCCAGTTCGGCAGCCGGACGCCGGGACATCCCGAGTTCGGCCTGACGCCGGGCATCGAGACGACGACCGGTCCGTTGGGCCAGGGGCTCGCCAATGCGGTCGGCATGGCGCTGGCCGAGAAACTGCTGGCCGCCGAGTTCAATCGACCCGGCTTCGATATCGTCGACCATCGAACCTATGTGTTCGTCGGCGACGGCTGCCTGATGGAAGGTGTATCGCACGAGGTGGCATCGCTCGCGGGGACCTGGCGGCTCAACAAGCTGGTTGCGATCTACGACGACAACGGCATCTCGATCGACGGCCATGTGCAGGGCTGGTTCAACGACGACACGGCCCGTCGTTTTGAGGCGTACGGGTGGAATGTCATCGGACCGGTCGACGGCCATGACGTCGATGCCGTCGACCACGCGCTCGCGGCGGCCAGGGCTGAGATACAGCGGCCGACGCTGGTCATTGCACGCACCGTCATCGGAAAGGGTTCGCCGGGCCGCGCCGGCAGCGAGAAGGCGCACGGTGAGGCACTGGGCGAGGCTGAAATCGCCGCCACGCGGGCCGCGATTGGCTGGCCGCACGCGCCCTTCGTCGTGCCGGACGATGTGCGCGCAGCGTGGGATGCGCGTGCGCGGGGCCGACGGCTCGAGTCCGCATGGAACGAGCGATTCGACGCCTACGCGCGACAGTTCCCGCAGGAAGCGGCCGAACTCAAGCGGCGCGTCGCCGGCGACCTGCCCCGCGAGTACGCGTCGATGCTGACGGCCGCGATCGACGCGGCGGCAGCCAAGCGCGACACCCTCGCCACGCGCAAGGCCTCGCAGCTTGCGCTCGAAGCGCTCGCGCCAGCCTTGCCCGAACTGCTCGGAGGGTCCGCCGACCTCACCGGCAGCAATCTTACGAAGTGGAGCAAGGCTAGGGCGCTCACGCCTGATGCGCTCGACGGCCGCCACATCCACTACGGCGTGCGCGAGTTCGGGATGAGCGCGATTGCCAATGGCATCGCACTGCACGGCGGCTTCATTCCCTTCGTCGGCACATTCCTGGTCTTCTCCGACTACGCGCGCAACGCGGTGCGCATGTCGGCACTGATGAAGCAGCGCGTGATCTACGTCTTCACGCACGATTCGATCGGGCTCGGCGAAGACGGTCCGACGCACCAGGCCGTCGAGCACGGCTCGAGCCTGCGCCTCATTCCGAACCTCGATGTCTGGCGTCCGGCTGATCCGGTCGAAACGCTGGTGGGCTGGGCGGCCGCCCTCGAGCGGCGCGACGGGCCCACGAGCCTGCTGCTTTCGCGCCAGAACGTGGCCTACGTCGCGGGTGCGCGTGACATCGCGGAAGTGCGGCGTGGCGCCTATGTGCTCGCAGAGGCCGCCGGCGGCGCGCGGCGCGCGCGCGCGGTGCTGATCGCGACCGGCTCCGAAGTTCCGCTCGCCTTCGAGGCGCAGCGGGTGCTGGAGGCGTCCGGCGTGCCCGTGCGCGTGGTGTCGATGCCGTCGACCTCGGTGTTCGATCGCCAGAGTGTCGAGTACAAGACGAGAGTGCTGCCGCCGCGCGTGCCGCGCATTGCCATCGAGGCCGGCGTCACGGACTTCTGGTGGAAGTACGTCCGCGCCGACGGCGCGGTCATCGGGGTCGATCGCTTTGGCGATTCCGCGCCGGCCGCCGACGTGTTCAAACACTTCGGTTTCACGGTCGACAACGTCGTCGCCACCGTGAACGCAGTCATTGCAGAGGGGAAGAGAAAGTGACCATCAAAGTTGCCATCAACGGCTACGGCCGCATCGGCCGCAACATCCTGCGCGCGCACTACGAAGGCGGCAAGAAGCACGACGTACAGATCGTCGCGATCAACGACCTCGGCGATCCGCAGACGAACGCGCACCTGACCAAATACGACACGGCACACGGCACGTTTCCCGGTACGGTGGCCGTCGACGGCGATTCCATGGTCGTCAACGGCGACCGCATCAAGGTGCTCGCCAACCGCAACCCGGCCGAGCTGCCCTGGGCGGCGCTCGGCGTCGATGTCGTGCTCGAGTGCACGGGCTTCTTCACCAGCAAGGAGAAGGCCTCGGCCCACCTGAAGGGCGGTGCGAAGAAAGTCATCATTTCGGCGCCGGGCGGCAAGGACGTCGACGCGACCATCGTCTACGGCGTCAACCACGGAGTGCTCAAGCCCGCCCACACGGTGATCTCGAATGCTTCATGCACGACCAACTGCCTCGCGCCGTTGGTCAAGCCGCTGCACGAGAAGATCGGGCTGGTCAACGGCCTGATGACGACGGTGCACGCGTACACGAACGACCAGGTGCTCACGGACGTCTATCACGAGGACCTGCGCCGTGCGCGCGCCGCGGCCCACAACATGATCCCGACCAAGACCGGCGCCGCCGCGGCGGTCGGCCTTGTCATGCCCGAGCTGAACGGCAAGCTCGACGGCTATGCGATCCGCGTGCCGACGATCAACGTGTCGATCGTCGACCTCTCGTTCATCGCCGCCCGCGACACGACGGCCGATGAGGTCAACGGCATCATGAAGGCCGCGGCGGTGGGCGAACTGAAGGGTGTGCTCGGCTACAACACCGATCCGCTCGTTTCCAGCGACTTCAACCACGACGCGCGCTCCTCGATCTTCGATGCCACGCTTACCAAGGTCTCCGGCCGCCTCGTCAAGGTCTCGAGCTGGTATGACAACGAATGGGGATTCAGCAACCGGATGCTCGACACGACGGTTGCGTTGATGGCAGCGAAGTAATCGGTCGCAGGGCGCCCATTCGTTGGGGCGGAGGCTCACCCTGCGCGCTGCGCGAGGTTAAGCCGCGCAGCGGCGGCCGCGGCCAGAAGTCCAGGCGGCGCAACCGGATGCTGGGCACGATGGCTGCTCCGCGGCGTGCCTGCGGGCACAAGCTCGCGTTCGATCCACGGCCACCAAACTGAGGGGTCCCG